>Ga0194130_10001791_pt1 | contig 33099 bp, 30 predicted proteins | sample TA2KigsurfametaG_FD_160084 | JGI IMG/M metagenome (GOLD analysis project Ga0194130, IMG submission 160084) | Freshwater microbial communities from Lake Tanganyika, Tanzania - TA2015050 Kigoma 12 surface | ecosystem: Environmental > Aquatic > Freshwater > Lake | place: Tanzania: Lake Tanganyika...
TACATCGAAATGTTTTACAACCCTAAACGCCGTCACGGCGTGAGTAATCGGCTCTCGCCGGTAGAATATGAAAAGCAGTATTTTGAGAGGCTTGCGAGTGTCTAGGATTTCCGGGGCGATTCAGTAGTCACTTTTTTTGTCACTAAATTGACACCAATGTAAGTATCGTATTCATACTTCGCACTCAAGTCGTAGAGTGTGCGAAGTACATTGTCTCTTTCTTTCAGTGACATGTGAGCAACATGAATTACAACGTTACTTGCTCGTGATACTTCATTTACTTCGTTCTCATCGCAGATTTCAAACATTTTTTTTCTGCGTTGCTTATTTGTTCACAACACAGTTCTCTAAAAGTGAGACAGCACGATTGCTCTCTCTACATTTTCACTTTAGAGGGTAAGTATTTTGCTTGACTAAGGCATGTAAAACTAATAAAATGACAGTTCTTGATGCAAAAGCAAGAAAAACTGACGGAGGGGTTTTGCTATGAAAAAGTCACGGAAGCAGGTGCGTGAGCGTCGGGTAGTCGGTTACTGTCGGGTCAGTTCGGAGCAGCAGGTTGAGCGGGGAATGAGTCTTGACGCACAGAAAGCACGAATTGAGTCGTTCGCAGTTGGTGAGGGTTTGGGTGAAATTGACGAGTTCTTTCAGGACAGGGGTGTGTCAGCGTTCAAGTCTCGGACAAGTAGGCGCTTAGGCTGGGGTCAGATGCTTGAGGGTCTTGAAGCGGGCGATGTCATCGTTGCGGCAACTCTGGACAGAGTGTTTCGCAGCACAAGTGACTTTTGCTCAACGGTGGAGCTGCTGGAGAAGCGTGGAATTGACTTGTACTTTGTAGACAAGGGTTTGGTCACTGGCGAAAACATTACGAACGGACTGACACTCTCAATTCTGGCATCTGTAAGTCAATTTGAAAGTCAACTCAAGGCAAAGCGTATTCAAGAGGTCAAGTCGTTTCAGTCAGCAAACTTTATCTATAGTGGGGGTCGTCGGACTAGAGGGTTTGGTCGGGAAAAGATAGGTAATCGCAATTTTATGGTCGTAAATGAGTTAGAAAAGCAATTGCTGCTATTTGTTGCTGAGGCAAAAAAGAAGCGTGATGCTGAAATGAAGAAGCACGACATCAGTAGGGTCAAAGATAAGAGCGAATGGTCATTGAAGAACATTCGTAAGAAACTCGTTGAGAAGATTATTGCTGCTGGTGTAACAAGGCAGGTCAAACTGGATGAAGAGAAAGATGTCTTGGGAGATTATGACTATGAGGCGTGGTCAGTGACTGGTCAGCAAGTCATTGGTCGGGGCAGTAAGGTGCTGCTTGGTACGAAGCAATTTGAATCTGCTGCTGAAAGGATGGCATTCAGTGTAGCGACACTTCATCATCTAGTTTCAGACGATGAGAAGAGGAATGTCTTTGCTCGTTTGGCACGCATCAAAGAGGTTGAGAAGAAAATTCGTCTGATTGATGGTGAGTATGTCTTGGCAAAAGACTTGGCATCTACTTCAAGGCGGGAGGCATCAATTGACGGCGGGGTCGGGCACAAGCAGATGTCATTGATGACGGCGGGTCTTCGTTCTCGTCAAAAGAAAGACAAGGTAATCAGCGCAAGGAAGGGTAGTCTGGGTCGGAAATCTTGATTCTTGTTAGTATGCTCAGATTCACGCTTTGAAATAGTTCAAAACATTCGCAATGTAATCAATGAGTTGGCAGTTATTTCTGTGTAAACTGCTCGTCTGAGTTTTACACAGTTTTTACAAACTCAGAAAAAGACTAGTGTTTATGCAGGTTTTGAGACTTTTTTTCATCGTGATAGTATGAAAAGTCACTAACAATTGTGGACAACCCGTGCTTTTTGACACCAAAGCGTCGGCGATTGAGCCACTAGCGGGAAACCCAGCATTTTAACAAAGGTCCCCATCGCATGACCGATTTGACCGAGGTCGAGTCCGCATTGGACGAGTCCAAGTTCGTCACTTTCCCTGACTCGCCATTTCGCCTGTACCAACCCTTCGAGCCCGCCGGTGACCAGCCGGTGGCGATAGAGCAGTTGGTGGAAGGCGTGCGCGACGGATTGTCGTTTCAGACGCTGCTGGGCGTTACCGGCTCGGGTAAGACCTTCACCATGGCGAACGTGATTGCCCGGCTGGGTAGGCCGGCGGTTGTGTTCGCGCCCAACAAAACGCTGGCCGCGCAGTTGTACAGCGAGTTTCGTGATTTCTTCCCGCAGAACGCGGTGGAGTATTTCGTTAGCTACTACGACTATTACCAACCCGAGGCGTATGTGCCGCAGCGGGATCTGTTCATTGAAAAAGACTCCGCGATCAATGAGCACATTGAGCAAATGCGGCTCTCGTGCACAAAATCACTGATGGAGCGCCGCGATGTGGTGATCGTGGCAACGGTATCGGCGATCTACGGTATTGGTAATCCGAATGAATACCACCAGATGATTCTCACCTTGCGCGCCAAGGACCGTGTCTCGCAGCGAGACATCATCGCGCGCTTGATTCAGATGCAATACACGCGCAACGATATTGACTTCGACCGCGGCACATTCCGGGTGCGCGGCGATACGATCGATATTTTTCCGGCCGAGCATGCGGAGTTGGCCGTGCGGGTGGACTTGTTCGATGATGAAATCGACTCGATTCAATTATTTGATCCGCTGACGGGCCGCGTGCGCCAGAAAATCCCGCGCTTTACCGTCTACCCCGGCTCGCACTATGTGACGCCGCGTTCCACCGTACTGCGCGCGATAGAAACTATTAAAGAAGAATTGCGCGAGCGGCTGGAATTTTTCCGGAAAGAGAACAAGCTGGTCGAAGAGCAGCGGCTGGAGCAGCGCACGCGGTTTGATCTGGAGATGATGGCCGAGATCGGCTTCACCAAAGGTATTGAGAACTACTCACGGCATTTATCGGGTGCAAAGCCGGGTGAACCACCACCGACGCTGGTCGATTATCTGCCCGAAGATTCACTCATGTTTCTGGATGAGTCGCATGTGCTTACCGGGCAGCTCAACGGTATGTATAACGGTGACCGTGCCCGTAAGACCAATCTGGTGGATTACGGTTTTCGTCTGCCGTCTGCGCTGGACAATCGGCCGTTACGCTTTGATGAGTTTGAATCAAAGATGCGGCAGACTATTTTCGTGTCGGCGACACCGGCTGATTATGAAAAGATGCACTCAGGCCAAGTGGTAGAACAGGTGGTACGGCCAACCGGTCTGGTCGACCCAATCGTTATTGTGAAGCCCGCGATCACGCAGGTTGATGATCTGATGAATGAGATCGCCGCTCGGGTCAAGGTGAATGAGCGCGTACTGGTGACCACGCTCACCAAGCGTATGGCCGAGCAATTAACCGAATACTTGTCCGACAACGGCGTAGCGGTGCGTTACCTGCATAGTGATATCGATACCGTTGAACGTGTAGAGATTATTCGTGATCTTCGGCTGGGTACCTTTGATGTGCTAGTCGGTATTAACTTGCTGCGCGAGGGTCTGGATATTCCTGAAGTGTCGCTGGTCGCGATTCTGGATGCCGACAAAGAAGGTTTTCTGCGTTCGGACCGCAGCCTGATTCAAACCATTGGTCGCGCTGCGCGTAATTTGAATGGCACAGCGATTTTGTATGCCGATAAAGAGACCGACTCCATGCGCCGTGCGATGGGCGAGACTGAGCGTCGTCGCAATAAGCAGATTCAATTCAACGCCGAGAACAACATCACACCAGTGGGTGTGAAAAAACAAATTCGCGAGATGATTGACGGCGTTTACAAGATTGATGATGCGCGTCAAGAGCTGATGGCGGCGCAAGAGCAAGCGCGCTACGAGGCGATGAGCGAAAAACAGGTCGCCAAAGAAATCAAACGTCTCGAAAAATTAATGATCGACCACGCCAAGAATCTGGAATTTGAGCAAGCCGCCCAGGTACGTGACCAGCTGCATTTACTTAAAGAGCAGTTGTTTGGTGCACCGGGTGCGGATAACGTGGTGTCGATTACAGGCCAGTAAGCATGCAGCACGACTGGCTGGAAGAAGCGTTGAGGCTGGCGGATGCATCCTGGCAGCCAGTATTAAGAAAGGGTGTTGCTGCGGTCGCTGCCGCTGACCCTGATTATTTGGAACGATTAGCGCACGATACTTATTTGCCTACGAGAGGGCGCTTGTTCGCGGCTTTTGCGCAGCCACTCGATGCGGTTCGTTATGTGCTGGTGGGTGAGGGGCCGTATCCGCGTGAAGAGAGCGCAACGGGCGTTTGTTTCATGGATGGTGCGGTGGGGGCGCTCTGGTCTTTCACAGGACTGTCAAAGCAAGTTAACCGCGCTACATCACTGCGCAACTTCATGAAGATGCTGATGGTGGCTGATGGCCTGTTGGCGCCGGATGTGACCACAGGAGAGGCCGTCGCTGACGTTGCCCAACGGGTGCTCGCGACCGACGCGCACTTTATTCATACCCTGCCCGAGTTGCAGAACAATCTGCATGCAAATGGTTTTCTGCTGCTGAACGCGGCACTGGTGTTCCGGCCGCATGTGCCGCCCGTGAAGGAGGCCAAGGCCTGGCAGCCGTTTCTTGAGGTGGTGCTCGACGCCTTGGCGAGCCTGGCGGGGCAGCCGGCGCCGACGCTGGTTTTATGGGGCAAGATCGCCGCATTACTGCAGGCGATGGCGGTCGCCGAGCGGTTTCCGCAGGCGGTGGCCGAGCATCCCTACAACCTTTCTTTTATAAAAAACAAAGACATGCAGCAGCTTTTTGGCCCAATGCAGCTGTTAGCGAGGCGCTGAAGTTTCAAATAACGCAACTGCCCTGAAAGTTCCAGCGAAGTTCATTACCTGACTTTTTCAGTCGGCTTTGGTATACTTGAGCAAAGAAATCAGGAATCCAAGAATTTCTGTCATTGCTACCGGAGCGAGCACATGCGTTTAACCACCAAAGGCCGTTTTGCAGTCACCGCCATGATTGACCTCGCGATGCGCCAGCATCAGGGGCCAGTTACCCTTGCGGGCATTAGCCAGCGCCAAGAGATCTCACTGTCTTATCTTGAGCAACTGTTCGGCAAGTTGCGTCGGCATGAGATTGTTGAATCGGTACGTGGCCCGGGCGGCGGTTACAACCTCGCGCGTCGGGCAGAGAACATCACCGTCGCCGACATCATCATCGCTGTTGATGAGCCTATCGACGCCACGCAGTGCGGCGGTAAAGGCAATTGCCATGGCGACAGCGAATCCAACGGCACTCGCTGCATGACCCATGATTTGTGGGCTACGTTGAACGCCAAGATGGTGGATTACCTGGATTCGGTTTCGCTGAAAGACTTGGTCGATCAGCAAAAACAGAAAATCGCAGAACAGCAACCGGTCGTGATGGTGCAGCAACGCAGCCAGCATGCCGCTTAAGTATCTCGGAGTTTGTATTTATGAATGCACCTTTGGCACAGTCGTTGATGGATACCATCAAGGCGCCCCATTTCCCGGTCTATCTTGACTATTCGGCCACCACGCCAGTGGACCCGCGTGTTGCGGACAAGATGATTCCGTATTTGCGCGAGCAGTTTGGTAACCCCGCGTCGCGCAGCCACATGTATGGCTGGGAAGCCGAGAAAGCAGTCGAAGAAGCACGCGAGCATGTTGCCGCACTGGTGAACGCAGACCCGCGCGAGATTGTTTGGACTTCCGGTGCAACCGAAGGTAATAACCTCGCCATCAAAGGCGCGGCGCATTTTTACCAAACCAAAGGCAAGCACATCATCACGGTCAAGACCGAGCACAAAGCCGTGCTGGATACCGTGCGTGAGCTGGAGCGACAAGGGTTTGAAGCAACGTATCTCGAGCCAGGGCCAAATGGCCTGATCACGATTGAACAGCTAAGCGCCGCCATTCGTCCCGACACGATTCTGGTGTCGGTGATGTGGGTAAACAATGAAATTGGCGTGATTCAACCGATCGAACAAATCGGCGAACTGTGCCGTAGTAAAGGCATTATTTTTCATTCGGATGCGGCGCAGGCCACCGGTAAAACACCGATCGATCTTGAAAAGACGAAGGTCGATCTGGTCACCTTCACCGCACACAAATCGTATGGTCCTAAAGGCGTAGGCGCGCTGTATGTGCGTCGCAAGCCGCGCGTGCGTATCGAGTCGCAGATGCACGGCGGTGGCCATGAGCGCGGCTTGCGTTCAGGCACGCTGGCAACGCACCAGATCGTTGGCATGGGCGAGGCTTTCCGTATCGCGAAGGAAGAGATGGATGCGGAGATTCCACGCATCCAGGCCTTGCGTGATCGCCTGGTCAAAGGTCTGATGGAAATTGAAGAGGTCTATGTCAATGGTGATCTCGACCATCGCGTGCCGCATAACCTGAACGTGAGTTTTAATTATGTCGAGGGCGAGTCGTTGATCATGGCGATCAAAGATATTGCCGTGTCGTCGGGCTCGGCCTGTACCTCCGCCAGCCTCGAGCCTTCGTATGTGTTGCGTGCGTTAGGTCGCAGTGATGAACTGGCGCACAGCTCGATACGCTTTACCTTCGGTCGCTTCACCACCGAAGACGATGTTGATTTCACAATTGACCTGTTGAAGAAAAAGGTTGGGAAGCTGCGTGAGCTTTCGCCGCTGTGGGATATGTATAAGGAAGGGATCGATATCAGCTCGATCCAATGGGCAGCACATTAAGTATTTGAAACAGGAGCACGACCATGGCTTACTCAGACAAAGTTCTAGACCACTACGAAAACCCGCGCAATGTGGGCGCGTTTGACAAGGGTGACGATACGGTGGGTACCGGCATGGTCGGTGCACCGGCTTGCGGCGATGTGATGAAGCTGCAGATCAAGGTGGGTGCGGATGGTGTGATCGAAGACGCTAAATTCAAAACCTATGGCTGCGGTTCGGCGATTGCCTCTTCATCGTTGGTGACTGAGTGGGTGAAGGGCAAGACGCTGGACGAGGCAATGGCGATCAAGAACACCCAGATCGCTGAAGAGTTGGCTTTACCGCCCGTAAAGATTCACTGTTCGATTCTTGCAGAAGACGCGATCAAGGCGGCGGTGGCCGATTACAAGGCACGCCACGGCGAAGAGCAAAAGGCGGCTTGAGGTATTTCTACCCATGGCAATTACCCTGACCGAAAAAGCAGCCAAGCATGTCTCGCGCTACATCGAGAAGCGCGGGAAGGGTATTGGCTTGCGGTTTGGTGTACGCACCACGGGCTGTTCGGGCATGGCTTACAAGCTCGAATATGTTGATGAGGCGACGAACGATGACCAGGTGTTCGAATCACACGGCATCAAGGTATTTGTTGACCCGAAAAGCTTGCCGTACATCGATGGCACCGAGCTTGATTTCGCGCGCGAAGGTTTGAATGAAGGCTTCAAGTTTTATAATCCGAACGTGAAAGATGAGTGCGGCTGCGGCGAGAGCTTCCGTATTTGAAGCGAGATTGTCGATACGCCCCTAGGCCTGTTGTGAAACGACAGGCTTTTGTTTTTAAAGAGACATGGAAAACCACTTCGCGCTGTTTGGCATGACACCCCGCTTCACGATTGATGCGGCGGTGCTCGATGCTGCGCATCGCGAATTGCAGGCACGGGTACATCCGGATAAATTCGCTGCCGCCACCGATGCAGAAAAGCGCGTCGCGATGCAGTGGGCAACCCGCGCAAACGAGGCCTATCAAACCCTTAAAAGCCCACTCAAGCGCGCCAGTTACTTGTGTGAGTTAAATGGTGTTGATCTGGCGATCGAATCCAACACGCAAATGCCTGCTGCTTTTTTAATGCAGCAAATGTCTTGGCGTGAGACGCTTGAAGAAGCGCGCGACACCAAAGACCTCTCGGCATTAGAGGGTGTGGAAGCAGAATTACGTGCAGCGCGCGCTCAGCAGTTGGCAGATATTGCGGCCTTGCTCGATGATGCGCAGTACGCGCAAGCGGGTGAGCGGGTGCGGCAGTTAATGTTCATCGAAAAATTCGGCGACGAAGTCGGCCGCGCCTTTGAGGCACTGGAAGCATAAAACAATAACACTATGGCACTGCTGCAAATCGCCGAACCCGGCATGTCGACCGCACCGCATCAGCACAGGCTGGCGGTGGGTATCGACCTGGGCACCACTAACTCACTGGTCGCCACGGTACGTCATGGCATTCCCGAAGTGCTGGACGATGAAGACGGGCATTCGCTGTTGCCATCGATCGTGCGTTATCTGCCGAATGGTCATGCCAATATTGGTTACAAGGCGCAGGCGGCGCAGACCACCGATCCCAAGAACACCATCGTCTCGGTCAAGCGCTTCATGGGGCGCGGGCTGAAAGACATCGCACACGCGGAGAATCTGCCTTACACGTTCATCGATGCGCCCGGCATGGTGCAGCTCAAGACAGCGGCGGGTGTCAAAAGCCCGGTGGAAGTATCGGCCGAGATACTCGCGACGCTGCGCCAACGCGCCGAGGATGCACTCGGCGATGATCTTGTCGGTGCAGTGATTACCGTGCCCGCATATTTTGATGATGCGCAGCGCCAGGCCACCAAAGATGCTGCCAAGCTGGCGGGGCTCAACGTCTTACGCTTGCTGAATGAGCCAACGGCGGCCGCGATTGCGTACGGCTTGGATAATAGCTCTGAAGGTGTCTACGCTGTTTACGATTTAGGTGGTGGGACCTTTGACATTTCCATCCTGCGCCTTTCCAAGGGCGTGTTTGAGGTGCTGTCTACCGGTGGTGATTCTGCATTAGGTGGTGACGATTTTGATCATCGTTTGTTTTGCTGGATCATTGAGCAAGCGAATCTCGCACCGTTGACCGATGAAGATACGCGCTTGCTGATGGTGAAGGCGCGAGAAGCCAAAGAAATTCTGTCGTCACATGCCGAGACCCATATCGACGCTACCTTGGGCTCGGGAGAAGAAGTTCGGCTGACCATCACAGCCACAGAATTTGCCAGCCTCACGCAGCACGTGGTCGGCAAGACACTTGCGCCGTGCCGACGGGCAGTGCGTGACGCCGGCTTGAGTGTGGAAGATATCGATGGTGTAGTGCTGGTGGGCGGCGCCACTCGCATGCCGCATATACGCAAAGCCGTGGCAGATTATTTTCAGACTTTGCCACTTGCAAATATCGATCCGGATAAGGTGGTTGCCTTGGGCGCCGCTGTGCAAGCGAACCTGCTGGCAGGTAACCGCGCTGCAGGGGATGACTGGTTGCTGCTGGATGTGATTCCGCTGTCGCTGGGCATCGAGACCATGGGTGGCTTGGTCGAAAAAGTCATTCCGCGCAATTCAACCATTCCGTGCGCTCGGGCGCAGGAATTCACCACCTTCAAAGATGGTCAAACCGCGATGGCAGTGCATGTGGTGCAGGGCGAGCGTGAGCTGGTGTCGGACTGCCGCTCTTTGGCGCGCTTTGAACTGCGTGGTATTCCACCGATGGCCGCGGGGGCAGCGAGAATTCGAGTGACGTATCAAGTTGATGCCGATGGATTGCTATCCGTCTCGGCGCGCGAGCTTCACTCGGGCGTGGAGGCATCGATCGAGGTGAAACCGTCCTATGGCTTGGGTGATGATGACATCGCGCGCATGTTGCAAGAGTCGTTTTCATCAGCCGAGCAGGATATGCAGTTACGCGCACTGCGCGAAGAGCAGGTTGAGGCTGAACGCATTCTGATCGCGACGCAATCGGCCCTTGATCAAGATGCCGACTTATTGTCTGCGGAAGAGCGCAGCGCCATCGATTCGCTAATGTCGCAGGTGCGCAGCGCCGCACAAGGCGCTGACCATAGCATTATCAAAGACGCTGTCGAGGCGCTGGCCAAGGCCACCGAAGAATTCGCTGCGCGTCGTATGGATCGCAGCGTACGCTCGGTGCTGGCCGGTCGCAAGCTGGACGAAGTCGCTTAAAAAAGCCATTCAAGTATTTGAGGAAACCCTGTGCCGCAAGTCGTCGTACTCCCCCATGAAACCCTGTGCCCGGAAGGTGCGGTATTGGAAGTGCCCAATGGCACAACAATTTGTGATGCCTTGCTTGACAGTGATATTGAGATTGAGCACGCCTGCGAAAAGTCATGTGCTTGCACCACTTGCCATGTGGTGATCAGGGAGGGCTATAACTCTTTGAACGAACCCGACGAGCGAGAAGAAGATTTACTCGATATGGCCTGGGGCCTTGAGGCGACGTCGCGGTTATCGTGCCAGGCGGTGGTCGATGGCGAGGATTTGGTCATAGAAATTCCCAAATACACGATCAACCACGCCCGAGAGAACCATTAAGCGCCTCCCTCGCTGCCCGCTGGCGTTGTTGGCGGTAACTTGCCGTACCTCATGGTCTGCCTTCGTTACTGCAGCCTAGCCATCAGCCAGCCATAAAGACGCTTCACACTCAGGAGTGAATATGAAATGGACTGACACTGTTCGCATTGCCGAGGCTCTCTACGATAACCATCCGGAGGTTGATCCGCTGACGGTTCGGTTTACCGATCTGCATCGCTGGGTATTGGAGCTGGACGGATTCGACGACGACCCGAACCGCTCCGGTGAAAAAATACTTGAAGCCATACAGATGGCCTGGATCGAGGAGGCGAAGTAGGGCCAACGGCCTTGTACCTCGCTGAGGATTGATATAGCATACTGGCGTGTTATATACCCTTGCGGGAGGCAACAGCCATGCATTTCAATGTCTACTTCGATGATGAAACGGGCCATCGCCTTAATGCAATGGCGCAAAAGGCAGGTGAGAGCCGAAACGCTCTCATTCGAAGGGCGGTACGGGATATGCTCGATGGTCAGACTAGACCGAAATGGCCTGAATCAGTGCTTGAACATCGGGGGGTTGAAGACTTCCCGGACATAACATCGCTTCGGTCTGAGTTGATTCCACCTACTGATGATCCGCTCGCATGAGATATCTGCTTGATACCTGCACTGTGTCGGATTTCGTTCGTGGTCACCCTAATGTTCTTCAGGTCATGACTCAAAAAGATCCAGCAGTTCTAAGCGTTTCAGCAATTACTCGGATGGAAATTGATTTCGGGCTCGCTCTGAACCCTGCCCGGGCGACAAAGCTTGTCCCCCTACTTGATGATTTCTTCTCTGTGGTTAGCACACTCGGCTTCGAGCTTTCGGATGCTGAGGCTGCCGCTTCGGTTCGGGCTAGTCTACAGAAGCGAGGTAGACCGGTTGGTGCTTATGATGTTTTGATTGCTGGAACGGCTCTAGCACGAGGATTAACCGTGGTGACCTCAAACTTAAGTGAATTTAATCGGATTTCTGGCTTACGCGTTGAGAATTGGCGCTGAATGCTTCATTAGCTCATAAGACTAATTGCAGTTTCGCTTATGGTGGACGGAGATCGCAGCGACTATTCACGTTGGTTCAATTGGTAGATAGTTCTACTAAATCCCGCTGCACTACCTTCGGCTCACTCCATCCTTCGCCACGCGCGATATCGTGAATCAGGTCCCAGCATTGCGCATAGCAGGCATACACGCCTTGTGCGATTTCATTTGAAACCTCGACACTCATGCCGTTATCGCGCAGGCGAGCGTACACCGCATTTCTGCAAGCACTCAATAGGTAGCGAATCGATGTCTTGTTAAAGACCGCCTCTGCATCGGGCCGGTTAGCACCAGCGTGATCGCGAAGGGCGCGGGTATTTCTGTCGGCGATAAAACGCTCAGAAGAATACAGCTGGTAAACCATCAGGGCATTGGTAAATCCGCGTAGTGCATTCGCAATTGCACCCACAATCATCGGACCAGCAAGCTCGGCAAATTCCGCAGTCTCTTTGTCCGGTTGTAGTCGGCTTGAGGCGTAGCCATTCAAAAATATGGTTGCTGCAACATACGGTGCCATCCCTACCAACGAAGCGATAACTTTACCTTCGAAATTAAGAACATTCCGGTTGATCGAAGGACCCAATCGCTCGAATGATGATTTGAAGATTTCGATGACTGTCGATTCAACAATCAACCCGAGATTGCGAGCCGGGTAGAGACTTGAGCCCACCCTCCACTGATGATCGCACCAGGAAGCAACGCCAATGCCTGCAAAAGTCACGCCGATAGCGCTACCGGTTTTCAGGTCTGAAACATCCTGTTGCTCTGCTGAGGTGCTGGTCCATTTGCTTGACCAGGAAATCGCTGCTGTTATTAATGACCCTGCAGCCACGCCGCTGACGATCTGATTTGACCCCATGCCAACAATCACGCCACCGATGATGGTGCCGGCGACGGTGCATGCACCTACAGCTGCACATTGGCTATACGTGCCAGTACCAATCTGCGAGCGAGCGATCAGGTAACTGAGTCGACCACCGGCGCCAGCGCCAGCAATACCGCTAGCCACGCGCATCGGTGTTTCGCCGAGTGTTGATAGTAATGAGTACACGCCCAAGCCCAGCAAGCGCCCGGCGGTTTGGCCTGCAAAATCTCTGGCCGCATGACTTAAGCAGGTGAGGGCAACTCGGCTCCGTATGGAGGGTGCAGGCGGCGGATTGTTCGTTGAGTGGCTTGCTTCGCCAGGATTTGTTAGCGTTGATAGAAAATCTGCAGAAACACTGGATAGATACAACATCGCTGGTCCTTTGCTGTTCAAGGGCGCAGCTTGTGTAACGACTGTTTTGCAGTGAATCCGGTCTAAGGGTAGAAAGTTTTGTTACTTGTTTATGACAATTTCGTGAATCGAAAAATCGCCTTACAACATAGCTGTTACCGCGACTGTTTCAATCGACATGAATTCAGTTGAGTACTTATCAAAGCAAAAAATATTAAACATCATCACGCCACAAAAAATTAAACATCTTCTCGCCGCAAATGCGGGAAAAGAATCACATCACGAATATTCGGCGAATCAGAAATCAGCATCATCAATCGGTCAATGCCGATGCCGCAGCCACCTGTCGGTGGCATGCCGTACTCAAGCGCACGAATGTAATCGGCGTCGTAATACATCGCCTCATCATCACCCGCTTGTTTAGCGGCGACTTGCGCCTGGAAGCGTGCTGCCTGGTCTTCGGCATCATTCAGTTCCGAGAAGCCGTTGGCGATTTCGCGGCCGGTGATAAACAGCTCAAAGCGCTCGGTGATACCGGGTACGGTATCGGAGGCTCTGGCTAATGGCGAGACTTCGACCGGATAGTCAATAATAAAGGTCGGTTCCCACAACTGAGACTCAGCGGTTTCTTCGAACAGTGACAGCTGCAACGCGCCGAGGCCTGATATCACATGCGGCTCGACACCGAATTTTTTGAGTTCGGCTTTCAGGAATTTCTCATCGCTCAGCTGTGCCGCAGTGTAGTGCGGCGCAAACTTATTAATTGCCTGCAGTATCGTCATACGCTGGAAGGGTTTGGAAAAATCCAGCTCACGGCCTTGGTAAGTCAGCTGTGCCGTGCCGTGCGCATCAATTGCCGCCTGACGAATTAACGACTCGGTAAAGTCCATCAGCCATTTGTAGTCTACGTAGGCAGCGTAGAACTCCATCATGGTGAATTCCGGGTTATGACGCGGCGAGACGCCTTCATTGCGGAAGTTGCGATTCACCTCGAACACGCGATCAAAACCGCCAACCACCAAACGCTTGAGATAGAGCTCCGGCGCAATGCGCAGGTACATCTCCATATCGAGCGCATTGTGATGCGTGATGAAAGGCTTGGCCGCCGCGCCGCCGGGAATCACATGCAGCATCGGCGTCTCGACCTCCATGAAGCCTTCTTGTTCCATGAACCGACGGATCGAGGCAATCGCGGCGGTACGTTCCTTGAACGTGCGGCGCGTTTCCTCGCTCATGATCAAGTCGACATAACGCTGGCGGTACTTGGTTTCCTGATCAACCAGGCCGTGGAACTTGTCAGGTAGTGGTCGCAGTGATTTGGTTAGCAGCCGTAGCTTGTTCACCTTGACCGTCAGCTCACCGGTTTTGGTCTTGAACAGCGTACCCTCAGCACCCAAGATGTCACCGATATCCCAGTGCTTGAAGGCCTGATGTAATTCTTCGCCAACACCATCATTTGAGATGTACAACTGAATACGACCATCGGCCCGATTGCCTGAGGCATCTTGCAAGGTGGCGAACGATGCCTTGCCCATCACGCGCTTAAGCATCATGCGGCCTGCTACCACCACGTCGACGTTTTGCGCTTCCAGTGCCTCGCGCTCGCTGTCATTGTACTGCGCGTGAAGATCAGCCGCTTTGTGCTGTGGGCGGAAATCATTCGGGAAGGCGACACCTTGCTCACGAATCGCGGCGAGTTTCGCGCGACGCTCTGCGATGATCGAGTTCTCGTCTTGCTCTTGCTGTATGGGGTCGTTTTTGTCAGTCATTATTTTTTTTTGTTAAAAGACGGTGCTTATCTCAACAGTATTTCAAAATTTGAGCAGTCTATCTTTTCGAAGGCATTGCTCTTACACGGGGTCATCCCGGCAAAGGCCGGGATCCATTAATACATTTAAGTTCGGTTACTCATCACACCCCTTGTTTCAGCGAGGCGGCGATAAACTCATCCAAATCGCCATCGAGTACGGCTTTGGTATTACCGGTTTCAAAGTTGGTACGCAGATCTTTAATGCGCGACTGGTCGAGCACATAAGACCGAATCTGATGGCCCCAACCAATATCTGTCTTGGAGTCTTCCAGCTTTTGTTGCTCGCTCATGCGCTTGCGCAGTTCAAGCTCATACAGTCTTGATTTCAGCATCGCCCAGGCCTCGGCACGGTTGCGGTGCTGCGAGCGATCGTTCTGGCATTGGACCACAATGCCACTCGGAATATGGGTCAGGCGCACCGCAGAGTCGGTTTTGTTAATGTGCTGACCGCCAGCGCCTGAGGCACGGTAAGTATCCACCCGCACATCGGCAGGATTGACGTCGATTTCAATCGATTCATCAATCTCCGGGTAAACAAATAAGCTGGAGAATGATGTATGTCGGCCACCCGCTGAATCAAACGGTGACTTGCGCACCAAACGATGTACGCCGGTTTCGGTACGTAAAAAGCCATAGGCGTAGTCGCCCTCAACCTTGATACTGGCAGTCTTGATACCCGCCACGTCGCCCTCGGATTCTTCCAGAATCTCGGTCTTGAAGCCTTTGCGCTCGCAATAGCGCAAGTACTGCCGCAGCAGCATAGAGGCCCAGTCTTGCGCCTCGGTGCCGCCGGCACCTGCTTGGATATCAATGAAACAATTGTTTTTGTCGAGCGGGTTGGAGAACATCCGCCGAAACTCCAGACCTTCGACCTGCAGTTTCAATTGCTCGGCATCAGCCTCGACTGCGACCAAGGTGTCGATGTCATTTTCTTCGCGCGCCATATCAAGCAGCTCGGAAGTGTCGCGCAGTCCGGCATGAATCGCGGTCAGCGATTCAACGATAGCTTCGAGTGATTTTTTTTCTTTACCGAGGTCTTGCGCACGCTTGGGATCTTCCCAAACCTTGGGGTCTTCCAGCTCGGCGTTCACTTGCTCGAGTTTCTCTGACTTCAGATCGAAGTCAAAGATACCCCCGAAGATCTTGCTCGCGTGTGGTGAGATCAGCAAGCAGGGCGGTGAGGGCGTTGAGGCGTTCGGCTTCCATAAGCGTAGGCATTGATGATGACGCAAAGCCTACGATTATACCGGACAGTTACCTCGTTCTCAGTGCCTACGGCCCATACGCCGAGGGCTGCGTAAATAGTTTGACCGAAAAGATGCTCAGGCCTTGGTTCGTTTCGACAGCCCTAAAAATTCTCTAAGGCGCTCACGATTGAGCTGCTCAAGCGCCCGCCCTTTCAGGCCATCCGCGTGCGCAAACAGGTTTTCCAATAGCTGGCGCGCGGCGCCAAGCTTGGAACCTGCGTAGCCGGTGGCGTACCTTTGCAGTTCGGCGCGAGTCTTGTCGACAAATGTGAGCGCACCGTACTGTATCTGCTCGATAGCGCTAAGCGGCTGATCTGGTCGCGGCATACGACCTTGGTTCGCCATAATCCGAACTGCAAGCGCTTTAACCTCGACGCTGAGTTGTCCGGTTCTGTCTTTACCGCTTTTGCAGTTGAATAAGGTGCCGCCGCCAAGGTAGTGCATTAGTAAGGCGATACGGGCCGGCATTTTGTAGGGTTCGTTGCCTTTGAAGCGGTAGCTGCCTTCCGACCAGATTTGCCTGATCTGATCGCGCAGTTGTGGGATGACGTTGAGCGCTTCCTTAAGTCCGGCAATCTCATCTTGATTATCTGCAGATGGCTGAGCTGCTTCAAGTTCTGTTAGCCGCTTCCGCGCAGATGCAAGAAAACGTTCAGTCTCGTTAGTCGTTTCACTTCCGGGCGCCTCATCCGGAAGACCGACGAGCAGGGTGAGCGATTCCTGATTACAAAGCACGTTACTGAAGTCATGTCCGTTCATCAAGCTGCCGACAACCGGGTCATTACCTGGTTTTAGTAATGAGAGCTCGTTCACTCCCCAATTAAACGGTAGAATTTTTGCCTTCACCTGCTGCCCATTGATAACCAGACCACCGCTGTCAATTTCCTTTTGCAGATCTTTGTAGGCCTGCACCTGAATCTCCAGCATGACTTTCTCATCCAAACTGCTGTTACCCTCGCTGATGGATGCAATCAGATGGCGCACATGATCAGGGGTGAGAAGAGCAATCGAGCCAAATAGAACGGAGTCTCCTGCTGCAATCTTCGAACCTAGTGCCGGGCTGCGTGCGATTTCCATCAAAATAACTTCACGAGCGCGATTGAGCGCGCCTTGTCGTACCAGCAGCTGCATCAGCTCGGTGTCTTTAAGAACGCGTTCAGCTAATTGGGTCGCTAGTTCGGGCTGGTTGAGTAAATTGTCTGCCGAGATCTTGGTTGTGTTGGGCTCGCTTGGCAAAATACCTGTTTCATTCAAACCCTCTAGCAACTGGTACTCTCGGTCAAGTAGCGCTTGTAGCCTTGATCTGAACGCTTCCCGAATGTCATTGGATAAAGTCGCCGGTGGCACAGTTGAGTTGTCTGGCGGTGGCACGTTTGTCGGGTTCAGGTTACCGCCGCGCGCTGCACTCGGGTAGTGGATGGTCTCTGCTGTTGCATTCCGTGTAGCCGGGCCAAGTAGCTGAAGAATAAACTCAGCAGCTGCCTGCGCCGGCATGGATTTCAATTCATCAGGCAGTCCGAAGGGTGCATTCACCGCATGCCGTGTCGCGCCGAAGAGTAGCTTGCCGTCCGCGCGTAATTCATCATGCGCCGCCATCAGCGCGTGAGTAGATTCGGCAAGGTCGTGAGAAATAAACCCCCCCTCGTACTGATTCTCCCTGCGCGTCTTGATGAATATAATCATTAGCACTTGCCGGGGTTAATACTGAGTTAGTTGTGGCATGCACCACGCGCTCGGGGTTTGCCAGCACGTGGCTAGCCGGTGTGGCAACCGATTCCAGTTGTTGAAGATTCATGACACCATCACCCTGAACGGGCACCACGATCTCGCTCCGAATAACGTCCCAGGGTTGCTGATCGAGAACCTTCCGATTAGCTCTTCTATGCTTTTCAGTGGAATCGTCGATGCCCGATTTTTTGAGTAGTGGGCGCATCAGCATGGGTTCACTAAAACCATCAAGCGCCAAGGTGCGAGGGTCAACGTTTTCCTGTGGTGTGTCCGTATTTTTAAGAAGCCGCGAAGCCGCCTTCTCAACGTTCAGTGCCTGACGTGCATTGTTGATCGGATGGATGAAGCGATTTACGCCAGAGATTTCTTTTTCACCGAGAAGTTTGGCGATGCTGATATCGCCCGGTGCAATTTTCAAGTGCTCCAGCGCAGCGTATCGGTGCTCGAGTTGCGTAATAGAGATTTATGCTTTGTCTCGTCATCTGCTTTCAGTACATTAATTGCTGCTTTTATTTCGCATTGTCGGCCGTGGCAGATACTTTCGATGCTGTTTGGTGATCGGTAATCGTCGTAGAGATCCAGGCTGAGTTGAAGATGACGTTCGAATCCTTGTATCCCGAGAATGAAGTTCCTTACTTCCTCCTGCTAATCGGATGTCATGCTTTCAAAGGCTACCTGCTTAGCGTTTTTTAGTGTTTGTTTTTGATCGTTCGGTAAAAGACCGGATAAGCATTCGCGTAGTTCTGCGTGGCGCTGCCGTAGAATCTGCTATTCGTTATGAACCAAGGCAGGAATCAGCAAGCCTTTGTCTGAATCTTGCTCGATTTTTTGTACAAGAGTGAGGCTACTTGAGATGGATTGTAAAAACACGGCCGTTTCGCGCTTGTTATCTTTGGCGCCGAGAGCAGAAACGATATCTCTTACTGTGGACAGATTTTTAAGCTTGGGTGGTGCTGGTGATTCTTTTTACACCTCTCTTAAGGTGGCTCGTAATTCCGAGGCTAACTGTCGCGATAACTGATTAAGTGTCGATTGAATGGCATTGAACTGACCGCTACGCTTGACAAGCTGCGGTTGTTTTGATTTAGGTGTCGACAACGGAATAGTCTTCCGTAGCGTATCAATGGCTGTTCGCATCCGATCCTGGCGCTGATCACTGAGCGTTGTAGGATCTTCTTCATCCCGGGTAATCAGGCAAATACGCGCCTCAAGCAGCGCGTCGCACTGCCGCTTTATCTCCTCGGCCTCACTGGGGGGAAGTGACCTCAGCCGTTGGTCAATATCTTTCAGGACCTTATCAGCCGCAGTGCATAATGCACTTGATCGACTAATCAATTGCGCTTGCGGTTTGGCTTCAGGCGCCGGCGTTGAACTGGTTGTAGCGGCTGTTGGCTGCGATGGGATTGCAGGCGTGAAGCCTTGAATGTGCGGCGTACTCAGGCGTTGCATCGTGGCTCGCTATGGGTGGTAACAATATCAACCAATGTAGAGCTTGGGACAGTCAAGCTAAGCGCTGGCGATGTACTACCGTCGTACCATTCATATACTAACGATGTTCCGGCGACTGACGCTTTCAATAGAAAGCTGTCTCAATATCATCAGGGGCTATATCATCCGTTTCATGTTGGCTTTATTGATCGCTTCGCTTTGGCATCGCTATGCTCTCGCATGCCTGGTCTCGCATGCCTGGTCTCGCATGCCTGGTATTTGGCGCGTACGGCACGCCCGCAGCCGAATTTTATTCAGGGGTTGTTGTGCTGAGGGTGAGTGATTTGGCCGGTCGGTGCACTATGCCGAGTGGGTTTTTATGGTGCGGGTTCGGCAAACTCCACCATTAACTGCACCGTGGTTCTGCCGTTGTATTCATTGGCATCTAGCCGATAGGCTGCCAGCACACGGCCGGGTAGCCCATCGGCATGGTTGAACCAGATCGCATCAAACTTGCGGTTATCACGCTGCAATTGCAGCTTGAGGTGCTTGTCCTTCAGCACGCGCTGGCTGAGTACCTGAAACTCATCGCAAAACAGCGGTGGCGCAAAGCCCTGACCCCACACCTGCGCGTCGAGTTGGCTAATGAAATCCAGGGTGTAGTAGGCAGGCGGTAACGAGCCATCATGCTCGAGCACATGCTCAAGATCGGCCGCGGTGAGCCATTCGCGAGCGACTTGCTCGAACGCCTCTGAAAACAGCGCAAAGTTATCTTCGCGTAGCGATAAGCCTGCCGCCATTGCGTGGCCGCCGAATTTATCAATTAATTGCGGATGACGCTTATAAACCAAATCGAGCGCATCGCGTAAATGAAATCCCGGAATCGATCGGCCCGAGCCTCTGATCATGCCATCACCTGCAGGCGCGAAGGTGATGGTGGGGCGGAAGAATTTTTCTTTCAGGCGCGATGCCACAATGCCGATCACACCCTGATGCCAGCTCGAGTCAAACAGCGCGAGCGCAGCTTTATCGGTGGGCGCGATGTTATCCAGTGAGGCGAGCGCGGCTTCTTGAATGCCGGCTTCGATGTCGCGTCGTTGACGGTTAATGTCGTCGAGTTGATGAGCGATTTCCCAGGCGCGTTGGTTGTCGTCGGTCAGCAGGCACTCAATACCCAGCGACATATCCGCTAACCTTCCCGCGGCGTTGAGTCTCGGGCCGGCAGTGAAGCCGAGGTCGAATGGATTGGCTTTACGTACGTCACGCCCCGCCACTGAAAACAGGGCAGCGATGCCGGGGTGGGCGCGCCCCGCGCGGATACGTTTTATACCTTGCGCGACCAGAATGCGGTTATTGTTATCAAGCTTGACCACATCGGCGACCGTGCCCAGAGCAACCAGATCAAGCAGATGATCGAGACGCGGCTGCGATTGACTGTCAAACCGGCCGCGCTGACGCAACTCCGCGCGCAAGGCCAGCAGTGTGTAGAACATCACACCCACACCGGCCAGGTTCTTGCTGGGGAAACCGCATCCTGGTTGATTGGGGTTGACGATCACCGCAGCGGCAGGCAGCGTCGCACCAGGTAAATGATGATCGGTCACCACGACGGGAATGCCGCGCCGATTCGCCTCAGCTACCCCATCAATGCTGGCGATGCCGTTATCGACCGTGATGATGATGTCGGGGGATTTTTCCTGGACGGCGAGCGCAACAATCTCGGGCGTGAGACCGTAGCCGTACTCGAAGCGGTTTGGCACGATGTAATCAACCTTCGCACCCATGGCGCGCAAGCCACGTACGCCCACCGCGCAGGCGGTGGCACCGTCGCAGTCATAGTCGGCCACGATCACCATGCGTCGCCCTGCGTCGATGGCATCGGCCAAGAACTTTGCAGCGCGATCCACCTGCGTTAGTGACTCAGGCTTGATCAGCGCATCAAGATCGGTCGACAAATCGCGCGGGTCACGCAGACCGCGCGCCGCCATCACGCGTGCAATAACGGGGTGCAGGCCTTGCTGCGCTAAATACTCTGCGTCACGAATCGTGTAGGGGCGGGCGGCGAGGCGGGTCATGCTGGGTGCATCGGGCGATTAGGCGATTAGGCGATGAAGCGACGGCTTGCGCCAGAACTTCAATAGGTCAAGGCGCGAGATCTGCCATTGCCGGACGCAGGTAGCGTCGGTGAGTTGCAGTGTTACGCGATGAATCACTTTGTTTTGTAATTGCTGGAGTAGCGGTAAGACTTGTCGATGATCGATGTCGTGCATGGCAACGAGCCAGCGTCCCCAGTCATCCGCCAGCGCGGGTGGGAGCAAGGATTCATCGACGGTCAAGCCTTCAACGGGCGCAGGGCTTTGTTCAGCGCTCGCGCCGCCCCACAGCCACAGGGCATTAATACGCGGCAGGCTTTGGGTCTCACGCGCCTCATTCACTGGATGGGTATGCCATAGCATTTGAATTTCATTGTGTAGCTTGCGCCATGCACGGGCATGGTCACCCGATGGCAACCAGACATCGACGTTGTGTCCGGTGGCGGCATCCGGGGTGGTGGTGCGCAGCGCGTGCCAGCTATCTGCACGTACAAACCAATGGCGCGCATCGCCGTAGCGCAGCACATGGCCAAATTCTTCAAACAGAGGCTGAGCAGATTCGAACAAAGCGTGCGAATCTTGGTCATCCATTATCAGCTGGCGTGGATCGGTTAGCAGCAAATGATCGCGTGCGATATGCAAGTGCACGGGTTGCAGCAGAAACCAAAACCCTGTCTGGGGTGTAATACCGAGCTGCTGCATACGCTGATGCGCGAGCGGTGGGCTGCTATCAGGGCCAGCGCCGTGCAGCAGGATTTCATGCGGCAGGGCGGCAGCAAAAGCCTCAAAGCGTTGCACAGGGAGTTCGGATGCGCAGGCCAGCAGCCTCGCTAGCGATGGCATGTTCAGCGATTTGATCAGGTCTTTCGCATGTTGCGCGGGTGGCAGAGCGAATGGCAGCAGCAGAGTGGGGTCGCGCATAGGGGTGCATTATGGCAAACTCCGGCCTTGAAAAAAATTCGCCGGAGTCCTGCTTGGCCTTGTTCAGCAATCCCCCGTTCGAGTGGACCATCGGCCTGCGCTATACCCGCGCCGGGCGGCGCAGCGCCCGCAACAGCTTTATCTCGTTCATCTCGCTGATTTCCATGGCCGGCATTGCGCTCGGCGTTGCTGCGCTCATCGTAGTGCTGTCAGTGATGAACGGGTTTCAGAAAGAAGTGCGCGACCGCATGTTGTCGGTGCTATCGCACGTTGAAGTCTTTGATGCGTCGGGCAGCCTGCCGGATTGGGCTGCGCTCGCGAGCGATGCTGCCAAACATCCGGAAGTGCGAGGTGCGGCGCCCTTCGTCGACGGACAAGCGATGGTGGTGCGTGACGACGTGGTGCGCGGGGTAATGGTGCGCGGTATTTTGCCGGATCAAGAGCCCAAGGTGTCCGAGGTGGCCGCGCAAATGTTGCGCGGACGTTTGGATGCGTTGCAGCCGGGTGAATTCAACATTGTGATCGGTAGCGCGCTGGCGCGCGGCTTTGGGTTGCGTGTGGGTGACAAGCTCACCTTAATCGCGCCGCAAGGTCAGCTCACGCCGGCGGGGGTACTGCCGCGACTGAAGCAGTTCAATGTGGTGGGTGTTTTCGAGGCTGGGCATTACGAGTTCGATTCATCGCTGGTGTTTATTCAGATGGAGGATGCGCAGCGCCTGTTCCGATTGTCTGGCCCGAGCGGCTTGCGTTTGAAAATCACGGACATGCAGCGCGCGCCAGAGGTCGCCGCTGAGTTGGGCGCCAGCTTGAAGGGCGATCTGATAGTGCGCGACTGGTCGCAGCAGAACCGAAGCTGGTTCGCCGCCGTGCAAACCGAAAAGCGCATGATGTTCATCATCCTTACGCTGATCATTGCAGTAGCCGCATTCAATTTAGTGTCAACGCTGGTCATGACGGTGACTGAGAAGCAGGCCGATATCGCGATCTTGCGCACGCTCGGCGCGTCGCCGGGCTCGATCATGAAAATCTTCATGATCCAGGGCGCCCTGGTGGGCTTTATTGGCACCGCGATTGGTGTGTCGCTCGGCGTACTGGTGGCTGTGAATATTGATGTGATCGTGCCGTTCATTGAAAGTGTGCTGGGCTTCCAGTTTTTACCGCGCGATATTTATTTAATTAGTGCGTTGCCCTCTGATTTACGTTGGCCGGATGTCGGGCGCATTGCTGGTATTGCGCTGCTGCTGGCGTTTTTAGCGACGCTGTATCCCAGCTGGCGCGCGGCGCGGGTACGTCCTGCAGAGGCGCTACGCTATGAGTGAGCCAAACAATATCGTGCTGGCCTGCAGCGGGCTGAGCCGCAGCTTTGCGCAAGGCCGTGAAGCGCTGACTGTCTTGCGTGATGTCAACCTCAGTGTGCAGCGTGGTGAGCGTGTCGCCATCGTGGGGGTTTCGGGTTCGGGTAAATCAACGCTGCTGCATTGTCTTGGTGGATTGGATTTGCCGGATACCGGTCAGGTGCACTTGCTCGGTAAAGACATGGCAAAGCTGAATGAAGCAGAGCGGGGCGACTTGCGTAATCGCTCACTGGGTTTCGTGTACCAGTTTCATCATCTGCTGCCCGAGTTCAGCGCATTGGATAACGTGGCGATGCCCTTGCTGATCCGGCGACTGCCCAGCGCGCAGGCGCGTGAGGTCGCATCGCAAATTCTGGACCGTGTTGGCTTAAGCGCGCGGGTATCGCACCTGCCGGGTGAGTTGTCGGGGGGCGAACGGCAGCGCGTGGCGCTGGCACGCGCCTTGGTGACGCAACCGTCGTGTGTGTTGGCTGATGAACCAACCGGCAATCTGGATCGTGGTACGGCGCAGCAGGTATTCGCGCTGATGCTCGAGCTGTCGCAGACGCTTGGCACCGCCTTCGTGATCGTGACGCATGACGCCGATCTGGCGCAGCGCTGTGATCGGGTGCTGCACTTAACAGCACAAGGCTTGGCTTGAGCGTTTGAGATGCTGGTCGATAGCCACTGCCATCTCGACGCCGCCGAGTTCGGCGATACCGCTTCGCAGATCGCGCAGGAAGCGGCTGATCACGATGTGCGTTGGATCGTGGTACCGGCGGTGGAAGCCGCCAACTTTGCGAGCGTTGCAGATCTCGCTGCGAAGCTACCCAATTGCGTGTACGCGCTGGGCATTCATCCGCTATATGTGCCGCAGGCAGAAATGGATGATTTGAATCAACTGCGGGCAGCAGTGGAGCGCGCGATGGATGATGAGCGTTTCGTTGGTATCGGTGAGATTGGTCTGGATTTTTTTGTGCCTGAGCTTTCAACCGATGTGATGCGCGAGAAGCAGACTCACTTCTATGGCGAGCAGATCAAGATAGCGCGTGATTTTAATTTGCCGGTGATTTTGCATGTGCGTCGCTCGCAGGACACGCTGCTGAAACATCTGCGTCGCATCCCGGTGGTGGGTGGCATCGCGCATGCCTTTAACGGTAGCAAGCAACAAGCGCAGGCGTTTATTGCGCTCGGCTTCGTGCTTGGTTTTGGTGGCGCGATGACCTTCACCCGCGCGCTACAGATTCGTCGCTTGGCCACCGAGTTACCACTTGAAGCGCTGGTGCTTGAAACCGACGCGCCGGATATCTCCCCTGCATGGCTGCACCCCGGCATCAACACGCCGGCGCAGCTGCCACAAATCGCTGCGGTACTGGCCGAGTTGCGCGGTCAGCCGATGGCAGATATCGCTGCCCAGACATCGAAGAATGTTGCGCGCGTATTGCCCCGCCTTGGCAACCTCATGATGCGTTAGTGCGCGCGCTGGCGCTCGGCTGGCTGGCCGGCACGCTGTGGCTGCAGACCCGCGCTGATCTGCCGCCGCCCATGCTCTCGCTGCTGCTACTGGTCGCTGGCGCGATCGCATTGGCTGCGTTTGCGCTACTGGTAGATCCACTAAAGGCAGCCCATCGTTTTAGCCGGCCTATCTGCGTGCTGATGCTGCTGATCGCGGGTAGCAGCCTCGGCGCGGGTTGGCCGTCGCACATGGCGCGGCATCGCTTGTCCGAGGCTTTACCGCCTGAGCTGGAAGGCAAAGACCTGCAGCTGGTCGGCATTATTGCCAGCCTGCCGAACCGTTTCGACGACGGGCAGCGCTTTGTGTTCGCAGTCGAGAGCGCCTCCGATGGCAACCAAGCGGTGACGATCCCCAGCCGCATCGCACTGGGTTGGTATGCGGCCGAGCAGTCTGCACCTGTGCTGATTCCCGGCCAACGCTGGCAACTGACGGCACGATTGAAGCAGCCGCATGGCCAGCTCAACCCGGAGGGGTTTGATGCAGAGGCCTGGTGGTTGACTGAGGGCATACGCGCTAACGGCTATGTGCGGCCGAACCCGGCAGTCTTGGTCGATGACTTCGTTGTGAGTGCGCGTGACTTGATCGGCACAGCGCGTCATGCATTACGCGAGCGGATTCAACAGGCACTACCCGATGCGCGTTTTGCGGGGGTGATTATTGCGCTGGTGAATGGTGATCAGCGCAGCATTGAATCAGCGGATTGGGACGTGTTCACGCGCACCGGTATTGGCCATCTGATTTCAATTTCCGGTTTGCATATCACCATGATTGCGGCGTTGTTCTCAGGCCTGGTGCACTTCTTGTGGCGCAATTCGTTTTTCATTGGCCAGCAGTTGCCTCTGTGGCTGCCCGCGCGCAAAGTGGCCGCGATCGCGGGGCTGGTTTCTGCACTGGGATATGTTGCGCTGGCGGGCTTCGGTATACCGGCGCAACGCACTCTGCTAATGCTGGCGGTGGCGGCGCTGGCGGTGTGGTGCAATGCTTTGCTGAGCGCGTCGCAGTTGTTGGCGTGTGCCTTACTGGTGGTGCTGATGTTTGATCCTTGGGCGGTGCTGTGGCCCGGGTTTTGGTTATCGTTTGCTGCAATTGCTTGCCTCTTATTTGCCAGCAGCGGGCGAATAAAGGGCGGTAGCGGTTGGCGCGATGCTTTACGCTCGGCGACCCATACGCAATGGGCGGTGACTGCCGGTCTGCTACCCATCACCTTGCTGCTGTTTGCGCAGGTCTCACTCATTAGCCCGCTGGCCAACGCTGTGGCGATACCGGTGATCAGTGCCGTGGTGACGCCGTTGGCACTGATCGGCGTTGTGTTACCGGCCCCGTTGAGTGGCTGGGTGCTGCAACTGGCGCATGCCACACTCGCGCTGTTGTCGCAAGGCTTGCAGTGGCTGGCCGCGCTGCCGCTGGCGGTGTGGCAGTCGCCAAAGCCGGGGGTGTTCGAGATCCTGTTGGCGATGGCGGGCACGCTGTGGTTGCTCACGCCACGCGGCTGGCCCTTGCGTTGGGCGGGGCTGCTGGCCTGGCTGCCCCTGATGATGGCGCTGCCAACGGCGCCCGCCAAGGGGTTTTGGGTGACGGCCTTCGACATCGGGCAGGGCAACGCGCTGCTGGTAGAGACGCCGAATTTTCGGCTGCTGTATGACACCGGACCTGCCTACTCAGCCGCGGCAGATGGCGGTAGTCGTGTGATCCTGCCTTACTTGCGGGCGCGAGGCATTGATCGGCTGGATGCGATGGTGATTTCGCACAGCGATATGGACCACTCGGGTGGGGCGCGCAGCGTGATGAAGGCGGTGGAGTTCGGCTGGATCGCTTCTTCGCTGCCGGATGGGCATGCACTGCGCGATGCGCGTCATGTGGCTTGTGTGGCGGGGCAGCGTTGGGCACGCGATGGCGTGCAATTCGAGTTTTTGCATCCTCTGGTCAGCGACCGTGATGTCAGCAAGCCCAACGCGCGCAGCTGCACGCTAAAAATCAGCTTTGGTGAGTACGCCGTGCTACTGACCGGTGATATCGAGGCACCGCAAGAGCGCGCGCTGCTGCAGCGTGCCGCCGAGCAGCTCCGCGCGGATATCTTGCTGGCGCCGCACCATGGCAGTGGTACCTCATCCACCTCGGCGTTTCTGGATGCGGTAGCGCCCAAGATAGCGCTGTTTCAGGTGGGTTACCGCAATCGTTACCGCCATCCGAAAGCCGAGGTGGTTGATCGTTACCTTGAACGAGGCATCGCGGTGCACCGCAGTGATCGCAGCGGCGCGGTCAGCGTGCAGATCGACGCTGACGGCATCAAACTCAAGCGGGCCTGCGAAACACCGCGCTACTGGTCAAGCCAGCGCTGTCATTAAACCCAGCGCCCTTATCAAACTAAGCGCCATCGTCAAACCCAGCGCTGTCATTAAAACCAGCACCATCATCAAACCCCGCGCCATTATCAAACCCAGCGGTTAGCTGCGCAGATCGCGCTTCGGCGTGGTGATCAAAATGCTTTGCGGTATAATTCGAATTTCCCGCAAGTGCCATTCGGCACATCGTGCAATGACCAAGTTTGTATTCGTCACTGGCGGTGTTGTGTCCTCGCTCGGCAAGGGGATCGCGGCAGCGTCGCTCGCCGCTATTCTTGAATCACGTGGCCTAAAGGTCACGCTCCTCAAGCTAGACCCCTACATCAACGTTGATCCCGGAACGATGAGCCCGTTCCAACACGGTGAGGTGTTTGTCACCGACGATGGCGCCGAGACTGACCTCGATCTGGGTCACTACGAGCGCTTCATCAGCGCCAAGATGAAAAAGGTCAATAACTTCACCACCGGTCAGATCTATGAATCGGTGATCCGCAAAGAGCGGCGCGGTGAGTATCTGGGTAAAACGGTGCAGGTGATTCCGCATATCACCAACGAGATACAAGAATTTATCCAGCGCGGTGCCGAGGGCTTTGACGTTGCTATCGTAGAAATCGGCGGCACTGTCGGCGACATTGAGTCGCTACCATTTCTTGAGGCGGCGCGTCAGCTATCCTTGCGCTCAGGTCGTAACAGCTCAGCGTTTGTGCACCTGACCCTGGTGCCGTACTTGCCTTACGCCGGTGAACTGAAAACCAAACCCACGCAGCACAGCGTGCAGAAGCTGCGAGAGATTGGTATTTCGCCCGACGCATTGTTGTGCCGCGCTGATCGGCGTATCCCTGATGATGAGCGCGCAAAGATCTCGCTGTTCTCGAACGTGCAGCAAGACGCGGTGATCTCGGTATGGGACGCCGACACTATCTACAAAATTCCTCAGATGCTGCACGACCAAGGGCTAGACCGCATTATTTGCGACAAGCTTGACCTGAACGTCAAAGGCGCAGATCTATCGATGTGGTCGCGCCTGATCACTGCGCTGGAAAATCCTAAGCACGAGGTCTGCATTGCTATGGTCGGCAAATACGTCGATCTGACTGAGTCTTATAAATCGCTCACCGAGGCCTTGCGCCACGCGGGTATTCACACTGAATCGCGGGTGGCGATTGAGTATGTTGATTCAGAAGAGATCGAAACCCAGGGCGTCGCCAGCCTTGCCAAGTTTGATGCGATTCTGGTGCCGGGTGGATTTGGCAAACGTGGGGTTGAAGGAAAAATTGCAGCGGTTCGTTACGCGCGTGAGCATAAGGTGCCTTATCTCGGCATTTGCCTTGGTATGCAAGTGGCGCTGATAGAGTACGCGCGCGACGTCGCTGGCTTCAAAGGCGCCAATTCAACCGAGTTCGATGCCGCCACCGAGCATCCGGTGGTGGCCTTGATCACCGAGTGGCAGAACCACGACGGGCAGATCGAGCGGCGCGATGAGAACTCCGACCTGGGCGGCACCATGCGCCTCGGCGCGCAAACCTGCGCCGTGAAGCCAAGCACCCTGGCGGCAGAGATTTACGGCGGCTCAGTGACTGAGCGCCATCGCCACCGTTACGAGGCCAATAACCACTACCTTGAACGCATCGAGCAGTCTGGCTTGGTGGTATCCGCGCGTACGCCGAACGAATCCTTATGCGAGATCATGGAGCTGCCGCGCGTGGGAGAGCATGCGCATCCCTGGTTCATGGGCGTGCAATTTCACCCTGAGTTTAAATCCACGCCGCGCGATGGGCATCCCTTGTTTATCTCATTCATTAAAGCAGCGCTGGCACACAAGGCCGAGTCCGAGCAAAGGAAAGCAGCATGAAACTGTGCGGATTTGAGGCCGGCGCTGATCAGCCTTTTTTCCTGATCGCGGGCACCTGCGTGATTGAATCCGAGCAGATGGCGCTGGATACCGCGGGTCGCCTGAAAGAAATTACCAGCGCGCTCGGCGTACCCTTCATCTACAAGTCATCATTCGACAAAGCGAATCGCTCGTCCGGTGCCTCGTTCCGTGGTCTGGGCATGGAGAAGGGCTTGAGCATTCTGGCCAAAGTGCGTGAGCAGATTGGCGTGCCGGTGCTAACCGACGTGCATGATGCCGATGAGATCGCGCCTGTCGCTGCGGTGGTCGACGTGCTGCAAACGCCGGCCTTCTTGTGCAGGCAAACCGATTTTATTCGCGCCTGCGCGCAATCGGGCAAGCCGGTGAATTTAAAAAAAGGCCAGTTCCTCGCCCCGCATGACATGCGCAACGTGGTGATGAAGGCGCGCGAAGCCGCGGCGGAGGCCGGACTGCCGAGTGACGTGTTCATGGTGTGCGAGCGCGGCGCGTCATTTGGTTATAGCAATTTGGTATCCGACATGCGCTCGCTGGCGATCATGCGCGAAACCAGCTGCCCGGTGGTGTTTGACGCCACGCATTCCGTGCAGCTGCCCGGTGGTCAAGGAACTTCGTCGGGCGGACAGAGAGAGTTTGTACCTGTGCTGGCGCGCGCTGCGGTGGGCGTTGGCGTGGCGGGCTTGTTTATGGAAACGCATCCCGATCCTTCCAAAGCGATGTCGGATGGGCCCAATGCCGTACCTCTGGCGCGTATGCATGAACTGCTCGAGAGCTTGGTGGCGATTGATCGCGTGGTTAAAGGCAAGCCTTTCCTCGAAAATGATTTCAATTGATAGTCGAGAAATGCTGACTATTCGTCATGCCGGCAAAGCAACTTAGTTTGATTTGATTAATAGATACCAATTCCCCTGGAGATCTGAATGAGTGCAATCGTAGATATCGTTGGCCGCGAAATCCTCGACTCGCGCGGTAACCCCACCGTCGAGTGCGACGTGCTGCTTGAGTCGGGCGTGATGGGCCGTGCGGCGGTGCCATCGGGCGCTTCTACCGGCTCGCGCGAAGCGATCGAGCTGCGCGATGGTGACAAGAGCCGCTACCTTGGCAAAGGCGTGCTGCGTGCTTGCGAGAACATCAACACCGAAATCTCTGAGGCGGTGATGGGTCTTGATGCCTCTGAGCAGGCTTTTCTTGATCGCACCATGATCGATCTTGATGGGACCGAGAATAAATCGCGCATGGGTGCCAACGCGATGCTGGCGGTATCGATGGCGGTCGCCAAAGCGGCTGCAGAAGAAGCAGGTCTGCCGTTGTACCGGTACTTTGGTGGCTCGGGCGCGATGCAGATGCCGGTGCCGATGATGAACGTGATCAATGGCGGCGCCCACGCCGATAACAATCTCGATATTCAGGAGTTCATGATTATCCCGGTCGGCGCCCCGAGTTTTCGGGAGGCGATTCGCTACGGCGCCGAGGTATTCCACACCCTGAAAAAAATCCTGCATGACAAAGGCTTGACCACGGCGGTGGGCGACGAGGGCGGTTTCGCGCCATCGGTAAAAAGCCATGAAGAAGCGATACAGCTGATTCTGCAGGCGATTGAGAAAGCGGGCTATGAGCCTGGCACGCAAATCGCACTGGGTCTGGATTGCGCCGCATCCGAGTTTTACAAAGACGATCTTTACCACCTTGATGGTGAAGGCCTGAAGTTATCCGCCGACGATTTCACTAATCTACTGGCTACCTGGAGCGACAAGTACCCGATCATCTCTATTGAAGACGGTATGCATGAAGGCGACTGGAAAGGCTGGGCCACGCTGACCAAGGCTCTGGGCAAGAAGGTCCAGCTGGTCGGTGATGACCTGTTCGTTACCAACACAAAAATTCTGCGCCAAGGGATTGACGAGGGTATTGCTAACTCGATTCTCATCAAAATCAACCAAATCGGTACGCTCACCGAAACCTTTGCGGCGATTGAAATGGCCAAGCGTGCCGGCTACACCGCCGTTATTTCGCATCGCTCAGGTGAGACTGAAGATTCAACGATTGCCGATATCGCGGTTGGCACCAACGCGCTGCAGATTAAAACCGGCTCGATGTCGCGCTCCGACCGCATGGTGAAATATAACCAGCTGCTGCGAATCGAGGAAGACTTGGGCGATATAGCCTCCTACCCTGGCCGTGATGCCTTCTACAATCTGTAGATCGAACCGTTCAAGCAGGCAGCTCTGCCGATACGCGTTAGACTCACGCCATGCGACTGATTTTGATCGTTCTGACCGTATTGCTGGTGCTGATTCAGTACCCGCTCTGGCTTGGCAAGGGCGGCTGGTTGCGGGTGTGGGATCTATCGCGGCAACTCGACGCTGCGCTCGACAAAGAGCAAGAGCTGCGTCTGCGTAATGAGAAGCTCGCGGGCGAAGTACAAGACCTGAAAGAGGGCACCGGCGCGGTGGAAGAGCGTGCCCGCTACGAATTGGGTATGGTGAAGGAAGGCGAGATTTTTGTGCAGGTGCTGGATGGGGGGACCAAGGCGAACGAACAAGCTTCCAATTAATGCTGTACTTGGCGGGGCGCCTGCACCGCATCTGCCAAAGTCTCTGCAGCAAATAGCTGCGCGCAATCCACTTTGTCGAAGGCGTAGTCCTGACCACAGAAGTCGCAATTGATCTCCAGCTTGCCAAGATCAGCGAGCGCCTCATCGACTTCGCCGCGTCCGAGCAGTTTCAGCATATTGCCTACCTTCTCGCGCGTGCAGGTGCATCTAAACTGTGGATGGCGTGGTTCAAATACACGTACTTGCTCTTCCCAGTACAGCCGACGCAGCAGGGTCATGATGTCGGTGCTCAGTAGTTCTTCATCGCTTACCGTTGAGGCAAGCGTGACCGCACGGTTCCAGGTGTCGCTATCGTTGTCGCTACCATCGTCGCTATCAGCGCTCACGCTTTGGCCGCTTTTGCTGCCGGTACCGCCTTCCTCTGGCAACCTCTGCAACAGCAGCCCGCGTGCCACGCTGTCATTGGCGGCCAACCACAGCTTGGTATCGAGCTGCTCGGATCGCATCATGTAGTTCTCGATGACGGTCGCTACTGAATCACCGTCAAGCGCGACGATACCTTGATACGGTTGCTGCCCCGGCAGTTTGTCGCTGGGGTCAAGGGTGATCGCGAAGCGCCCCTCGCCATGAAGATTTACCAGCTGCTGCAGGCGCGCGTCGCTCGCGATGTCGGTGTCATCGCCCAGTTTGGCGGTGGCGCGCAGCTGCAGCGCGGCATCGCACTCCACCACCAGTAACTTGACCGGCCCATCACCGTGCATTTGCAGAATGATGGTGCCGTTGAATTTCAGGTTAGCCGAGAGCAGAGCCGCCGCTGCCATCATCTCGCCTAGCAGCGAGGCCACCGGCGCCGGGTAGCTGCGCCTGCTCAGCACATGACGCCACGCCTCGGATAAGTCGACCAACTCGCCACGTACCAGCGAGTAATCGAACATGAATTTTTGCAGAGTGTCGCGCATTCAGATGCACATATCAGTCGATACGCTTGAGCTGCTCTCGATACTGCCGCGCACGCGCGGTATACATCTCGGCGCTTTGTTTCATCCTGTCGAGCTCGGCCTCGGTGAGCGTTCGGATTGCGCGCGCGGGTGAACCGATAATCAGCGAGTTATCGGGGAATTCCTTGCCCTCGGTGACCAAGGCGCCCGCCCCAACCAAGCAGTTGCGACCGATCTTGGCATCATTGAGCACTGCGGCCTGTATACCGATCAGGCTGCCATCGCCAATCACGCAGCCGTGCAGCATGGCTTGGTGTCCCACCGTGACGTTATTGCCAATGATCAGCGGGCAACCATGATCGGTGTGCAGGGTGGTGCCCTCCTGCACATTGCTGTTTTCACCGATAACGATAGGCTCAGTATCGCCGCGAATCACCACGCCGTACCAGATATTGGCGTTGGCTTTGATGGTAACTTCGCCGATGACGGTGACCGAATCCGTCAAGAAAGCAGATTCGTGAATAGTGGGGCGGATGTCGCCCAGCTGATAAATCGGCATAAAAAAACTCAAGCAATTCAGAAAAAATCTTCAACCAGCCAAGATTGGTCATGCGCAGTGACCGAAGGAGCGCATTAATCAAGCCAAACCGTCATGGCTATCCATCACGGCTACCCATTACGGCTATCCACCACGGCTATCCACCACGGCTATCCACCACGGCTATCCACCACGGCTGTCCTCCACGACTGTCCTCCAAGGCTGTCCTCCACGGCTGTCCT
>Ga0194130_10001793_pt1 | contig 33083 bp, 37 predicted proteins | sample TA2KigsurfametaG_FD_160084 | JGI IMG/M metagenome (GOLD analysis project Ga0194130, IMG submission 160084) | Freshwater microbial communities from Lake Tanganyika, Tanzania - TA2015050 Kigoma 12 surface | ecosystem: Environmental > Aquatic > Freshwater > Lake | place: Tanzania: Lake Tanganyika...
TTATGGGTATTCCGCAAGCCCTTAAACTAATTGAAGGGCCAATTGATGCGTTAGCAAGACTACCGCAACAATCGCTTGTGGCTATGGCACAGCGTAGTCCTAGCCTTCTTAAAGTTTTGCCAATTGTTTTAAACGAAAAAGCTGATGAAGCGCAACGGGCTGCAAATATGGCTGCACTGGCCCAAGGCACTCCTCCGTCAGTTACTGAGCAGAACATGGCAATTAATGCCCAAGCTGAAGCACAACCTATGATGGCTGCTGCACAACCTATGATGCTTCCGGAAAATGTGGGAGTAGCGGCACTTCCTGTTCCTGAAGGTAGCTATGCAGGTGGTGGCATCGTGGCTTTTGATGATGGTGGTGAGGTTCAGCGTTTTCAAGGGCAAGGCCCGTCACTTGTACAGTCGTCACCTGCAGCTCGAATGATTCCGCGTGGATTTACATTTTTTGATCTTCAAAATATAGGGCCAACAATTAAATCTGGATTTGAAAGTATGTTTCCGCCTGAAGAACTTGAAGCTGTGCGGTTAAGAGATCAAATTCGTTCTGCGTTAGGCGGTAAGGGTGGCCCGTACGGAATGTTTAAAGTTCAAACTGATGCTGAATTTGCGGAAAATAAAGCTTTAGCACAACGATTAAACATAATGCCGTTAGATGAGTTGCGACAAGTTGCAGAAAGATTAAAGACAAAACCAGCTGCAGTAAATTTTGACAGAGATTTTAAAGATACGGATATCGGCGTTTCAACTACGCAACCTGCACCCGCTGCTGGAGGTTCGGATCTTGCAAGACCTAATATGTTTGGGCTTGCTAGTATTCCTAGCTTTGCAAAACCTAATTATTCACTGCTTAAAAGCGAAGCAGAAAATATTGCAGGTGAATTTGCAGGTACTACTCCAAATGTTCCAACTAATGCGGACGCAACACGAAAAGCTTTAGATATATACGCCGCTGCTAATGTTGATTTTGATTTGTTTAAAAAACAAGCAGAAGCATTAACAAAAGAAAAAGCAAACATTAAACTTGATAAAAGGGAAGCAGGTAGCATACGTTTAATTGAAGCAGGTCTTGGTATCCTTGGCGGCGAATCGCCCCACGCTTTTGTTAATATCGGTAAAGGAGCATCGCCTGCACTTAAAGGTTTGGCTGAAGATCTTAAAGATATTAAAAAACTTGATCGTGAACGTGATAAAGAAATTCGTAACTTGCAAGTTGCTGAAAATCAATTACGTGCGGGAGTAGGTAAAGATGCGTTCGATATTATTAATAGGGCTGAACAACGTTTAGATACCTTTAACAGGGAAGATCGTCAACTTAGAGCAAGCATCTTTAATAATTTAATTTCTTCAGAAACTACAAGAGCAGTTGCAGAGTTTAATGCTAAAGCTCAACTAGCTCGTCCGTCAGACGAACAGCTTCGTCAAGATATGTTCCGTAAAGATCCTGAAGCCTTTAAGCGCTATCAAGAATCTATGCGGCCGGGGTTTGAAACTGCTCAGACACAGCGGGACAAGGCTATACTTGAGCAAATTACTAACACACTGCTTACCATGAAAAAAGACGATCCGCAACGTAAGGTGCTTGAAGAGCGGCGTCAACAAATCATAAATCGGATGAGTGGACAACTTCCCCCTCTGCCAGCTAATGTACAGGCGGTATTTCAGAGACTTGGAATAGCAACCGAATAATTTTATGGCTACCTTAGATCAGCTTTATGGCGCACTGTTAAAAGCAGATGCGGTGGGGGATACTGAAGCTGCTCGGATTTTAGCTCAGTACATACAACAAGTTCGCGGCGGGATGCCACAAGCGGCGCCGACTTCAACACCCCCAAAAGAAGATACAGGCTTCTTTGACATGGCTGGCCGCGCTGTTGTGCGTGGTGCTAAGCAAACAGGTAGTCTTTTAGGAGATGTACTTCCCGCAATGATTGGTCGGGCAGTTGGTGCGGATGAATACGCTGCTCGTCAGATGGCTGAGGCTGAAGAAACACAAAAAGAGATTGAAGCCAAATACGGCGCTCGGTACAAAGAGTTGTCTGATGTCAAAGGACTTGGTGACGTTTTGCCATTTATTGCTGAAACTGCCCTTGAGCAGATACCAAATTTAGCAACCGCTATTATCCCCGGTGTTGGCGGTGCAGTTACAGGTGGTCGGATGGCTGCGGCGCAAGCAGCTGCTAAAGTTAAAGCTAGACAAGAAGCAGGAGAAACAGTAGCAGAGGAAGCTGCAAAACGATATGGCGCTATAGCTGCCCGTAAAGGGGCCGAGCGTGGTGGTCTGAGCGGTGCATTCCTTGGTTCTTATGCTCTTAACGCCCCCGAGGTTTTCCAGAATATTTATGAATCAACTAAAGATGAATTCACGGGCGAAGGCCAGATGGAGTTGGGTGCGTCCCTTTTGGCTGGCTCAGTCTCGGCCGCGCTTGATTCTATTCTCCCCGCATACTTAGTGCGTCAATTTACTCCCGGTATGAAGATGGGAGTTGTAGAACGTATTTTAGAGAAATCAGGCATGCCCACTGGTGTGGCGCGTGGCGCTACAGCCGGTGTAATTACAGGTGCCGTAACTGAGGCTCCTACTGAGGCTGCACAAGAAGCAATAAGTATTGCTGCAGAAAAGTTTGTTAATGAGAACGCTGATGTCTGGGGTAGTAAAGACTTTAACCGTTTGGTTGAGTCGTTTGTCCGAGGTGGTGTCGGCGGCGGTGCTATTACTGGTGTTGCCGGTGGAGTTAAAGGATACATGGATAGACCTCGTGCTCCTGCAAAAGAAACAGGTGTACCTGGAGACAATGCGATAACTCAAATAGATAAGGGAGAAGTTGAAGGCGAGGCACCACCTGCACCTACACCTCCAACTCAAGGTCAAGAGCCAGCAAAAGTTGCAAAAACTACAGAATTAATAAAGCAAACACCTGCTGTGTCACCTGAAAACTTAGAGCGAGCTCAAGAACTAAAAGCCCAAGTCGCCCAGATTGACAGAGAAATCCGCCAGCTGCAGAAGGCTGGCACCGATGAAGCCACGTTGACCGCTTGGTACACAGCCCGCGATGAGTTGGCTGCACAAGAACGTGCCTTACGCCGAGGCGAGGGTGAAGAAGGAATTGTTGCTAGGGCCGCATCAATTGAAAAAACAACATCGCAAGGATTAGCTTTTACACCTATTAAACCTCTTTCTGAATTTAAAGATTTACCTACTGAATCATTAAAAGTTGAAGGATTTGGGGTTAGTGCGCAACTTACTCGTGATACAAAACGTGAACCTAATGTTTGGAAAGTAAGTGGAGTACGTGCAGAAACTCCGGGTAAGGGGCAGGGGACTCAATTTGGACAAGCACTTACAGATTGGGCAGATCAAAATGGGGCTACACTACAGTTAGTAGCTGCAGCGAATAAAGTAGATAAACAACAAGGGCTTGTTAATTTTTACGAAAGCCTTGGATTTGAACCTACTGCAGAATCTAAAGAACGCGCAGATATGGGGTTGTCGTATAGCTCTTTAATACGATACCCCAAAACTCCATCGGAATCATCTACGGTTCTCCGTGCCTCCAGTGCTCGTGATGAAGCCCTGCGTATGGCAGGTTTGTCTGAAGAAGATATTCAAGATCGGCGAGAAAAATTTGGAGAGCCCGGTGTTTCTTACAAAGTCACACCTGATGAATCGCGGATAACAGTAACTAATCTAGTTGATGCAGGGGTTTACGGCACCGAAGCAGAAAATATTGTTAACGAAATTAAAAAAGGTCGTGTCTCTGGGAAGACCAAGTATATTCTGAGCAAAGTATCTTCTGGGATGGTGGAGTTTCCTGATGGCTGGCGGGTGCCGACTGACCAAGACTATCAGTCTGCCAATGACTTTACAAAGGCTAAGTTTGACCGGGCTAAGCAATTAGGTGCAGGAGCATCGCAGGCTTCTCTTTTTCGTGCCCAGCAAATAGGTCTTGACCTGGCTCCGGCTACAGAAGAAACCCAGCGAGAGTTTATATCTCCAATTGCTGAGAGCGAGCGTGAATTTGCATTGACTGCCCCTGAAGGTACAGCACCTCCGCGAAGTCAGATTGAGACTGAAGAAGCGCCTGCAGCTGCTCCGATGAATTTAGTTGATGAATACAATATCAACCGGCTTGAGGACATGTTTAATAATCTACAGCCAACTGTAGAAGCAACATCGGGCATAAAAAATTACAAATCTGCAATTAAAAACTTTATTGACGAAATTAATGAATATCTTGGAGGCCCGCGAGAGCAGCGCGTTGAAAACCTCAAAACTATTAACTCTTTCTTTAATAGTCTGGGCACTACAAGTGATCCTCAGCAAGCGGCAAATCTTGCCAGAGATTTAAAAGGTAAGACTACGGAGCAGCAAGCAGAAATCCTTAGAAACCGTACTAAGATGCCAAATATCACCACGCCGACTGGGCTGGGTGAGCTACGCAAGCAGTTCCAAGACTTTATGGAGCAGCAGAGTCTAGCTAAGGTCGGCACGTTCCCAGCAGCGGCTGCTACTAGGACATTCGGTTCAGATATCTTTGTACCTGCAGAAGTTGCCAATATATTAAGAGTGCTAAGGCAAAAACCTGCCAAGTCGTTATCGCCTGAAGAAAAAGCCTTTATGGCTTATATGAGTAAGTTTAAGTATGGATTGGCTATGCGCTCGGCTGCTTATGATTTAGCCGAAAATGTTCCTATGGGGACTATGTTTTCTGGACAAGGCGCAAAAAATGCAACTTTATTTAAAAAGTTTGTTGATAAAAACTTCCCACCTTTAATTGCCGACGCATTTAACGGCGCAGTTGATGAGTACAAGAACAGATCAAAATACCTAGCAGAACAGTTTGAAAAATTAAAGCAAGCCCGGACTCGTCGCCAAGAATACATGCGGAAAGAAAAGACGGAAAGAAAAGAAACTGTTGAGGAGTTTGCTAAGGAAGAAGCTGAGAAAAAAGCAAAAGAACAAACTGACCTTAAAGCAAAATATGCTAAAGAGATAAAAGCTCTTGAAGAGGCTAAAAAAGGCGAAGGTTTATTTAAAACTTTTTTCAAAGCTGGTACCCCTGCAAGTAACTTTAAACCTTTACATCCAGCTGTTGAAGACAAGATTTCCAACAACGATGTTGACGGTGCGCTTGAACTAATTGAAAACTTCCCTGATTCCATGTATTGGAAGCTGCTGGCTAAGCGGTTGCGTGCAGCAAATATTACTGCAAGTATTAGGTTTGACGAACAAGAACGATTGATGCGCTATGAAGTAAGCAAAATTAAACTTACTGTAGATGCATTGCTCAACAACATTTATGCCACTTATCCAGAAGTTTTTAATCTTTACATTGCTCCAGCAATCAATGAAGTCGGTGAAATTGATATTAGGCGTTTTGCTGAAGGGCTTAAAACTATTAAAAACAACAAACTAATTAGCGAAAAAGGCATTAAAAGTCGTGTGTTTGAACGAACTTTTGATGTATACACAGACGCAGTATCTTCTTTAGATGCACCTGGATTTTACATGGCCGACAACAAAATGGAAGCCATAAATCTTAATCGCTCAGCTAATGGTAATTCGTATTATGCTTTTTTTCACGAGTTAATACATGCTGCAACATCTTTAGCAATCAAGAACCCAAGTAGACTAAATCCCGCACAGAAAGAAGCGTTAAAAAATCTTGAGGCTTTATATAAAGAAGCCACTGCTACGTACCCAGCTGTGTCAGTGTATGGGTTTCAAAATCTAGATGAGTTCATTGCAGAAGCATTTTCAAACGTAGAATTCCAACGGCTTTTGTCCAGCATACCTTACAAAACTACTGAGTCTTCGCTGTGGTCTAAGTTTATTCAGTATGTACGCAGACTTTTAGGTGGTAAAGACACGGCTTTGTTTGGAACGTTAGCAAATGCTGACATTTTAATGAGTGCAACACAAGTACGGGGCTCCGACTTAAATAAATACAGCGGCACGTTAAAAGCTACGGCTATACCAACTACTAACTATAAAACAGCTCCGGATGTAAAACTTTCTCAAGCGTGGTTAGATATATTACCTGATCGTTTAGAGTGGAATGCTGCAAAAGAAGGTGTTGGCAGACTACTTGAAAACGTAACTGATACAACTCGTAAGTATTTTCTTGGAGCATTTACACTTCGGCAACTGCAAGACTTAATCGGCACTCGATTAGGTGGCACGGCTTCAGGCTTTATTAATACGATTGAAAACATGCTTGAGGACCACAACCGGATAATTAATGAAGCTAAAGATGTTACAGACCTATGGACAAATTTAACCCCAACAGAAAATGATAATGTATCTACATTAATGTTAGATTCAACATTACGATTTATTGATCCAGCTACACAACCGGGAAAAGATTTTGACTTAGACCAGCGTTGGAACGCTTTATCTGATGACGCTAAAACTGTTTATCGTAAAGTACGTGATTTTTATGAACAACGCATTATTGAATACAAGCAGACATTATTAGATAACATAGAAATGTCTTTGGTTTCTAAAAATACGCCAGCACAAGAAATTAAAGAAAAGCTAGCAGCAATTTCACAAGAGTTTGATAAAGATAGTATTAAACCATATTTTCCTATACGTCGTTTTGGTCCTTACTGGCTACAGGTAGGCGAAGGTAAAACTAAAGAATTTATGATGTTTGATTCTGCTGCAGCACGTAACGCTGCTAGAAGAATGGTTGAAGAAGAGATAAATACGGGTAAAAGAAAACGTCAAACTATATATGAAGGTAATAGTCTTCGAGATATTCGATTACAAAATTTACAAGATATAGACACATTACAACGTATTGAAGCAATCGTTGATGAAGCCGCTGTTGACGATCCAATTATGAAAAGCACATATGTAGGTTTTGACAAAAAGATTGATTACCTACGAGAAGCTATTAAAGACAGCGTTGAAGAACTTTATCTAATGACATTGCCCAGCAAGAGCATTCGTAAAAATTTCATAACTCGTAAAGGTATAGCAGGTGCTTCTAAAGATATGCTACGAGCTTTTTCTGAGACTTCATCTCGGATGGCATATCAACACGCCCGATTTAAGCATTCTAGAACAATGTTTGAGCAATTAGGTGCCGCTCGAGAAATTCAAAAGAGCAATACTAAAGAAGGCAAACCTAATACTAAAGTTGATCTTGATTATATAAACGAGTTAGAAAAACGACTTGAATATGTAATGAACCCAAGCAATACAGGAACATTACCAACTATTCTTTCTAACGTGTCTTTTATTTGGTATCTGACAGCCCCCGCTTCTGCACTTGTTAACATGTTGGGCGTGCCAGCTATTGGCTTCCCTGTGCTTGCGGCTCGGTTTGGTAAAGGTAAATCTGCTGCTACTTTGGCTTCATACGGCAAACGATTTATTAGCGCTGGATTTAAAGACGCAAATGGTAAGTTTTCTATGCCATCACTTAGCACAACAAATCTGTCGCTTGAAGAACGTGCTGCCTATGATATATTTACAGCAAGCGGTTTAATTGATATCACTCAGGCTTATGATTTAGCAGGATTAGCTGAGTCGCCATCTAATATGTACACCGGCAAAATGAGCACAATCATGCGCTGGTCAAGTTATATGTTTCATCACGCTGAGCGGTTTAACCGTGAAGTTGTTGCCATGAGTGCGTTTCGGATGGCATATGACAAGGCAAAAACTGCTGGACTACCAAATAGAGTAGCTTTTCAAAAAGCAATCAACGAAGCCAAAGATCTTACTTATCGGTCAATGTTTGACTACTCAACGTTAAACAAGCCTAGGTATTTGCAAAACGCTTACGCCAAAGTTATTTTGCAATTTAAGCAGTTTCCGCAGCACATGACTTTTTTGTTAGCTCACAGTGCGTTTCTATGGTTTTCACCGCAAAATGCTGAGCTTAAAGCTGAAGTGCGAGAGTCTATTGTTACCGAACGTTTGCAGCTTGGTTTACCCCCACTTACAGATGAAGCAAAACTAAACAAAATGGTGGACGAAGAGGTAAAACGTATCGCTAAAGAAGGCCGAGATCGCGTCCTTGGAACTTTAGGCATGACGTTTTTATTTGCCGGAGCTACGGGGTTACCTTTATTTTCAGTCGGAGCAACAGTAATTGAAGCGGTTCATGCTGCATTTTCAGATGATGACGAGCCACCCCTTGATTTTGAAAATTGGTTTAAAAACTGGATGGCGACTACATTTGGCAACTTCTGGGGAGACTCTATATCTAGGGGTGTCATCACACAGGCTACAGGAATGAACTTTGCTGATCGTATGAGCCTTAATGATTTGTGGTTCCGTGATGCCCGCAAGAGTCAAGACGAAGTTACTGCTTTTCAAAATATGATCATTAACTTGCTTGGCCCAACTGCATCTCTTGCAGTAAGTGGCGTTGAAGCTCTAAAACTTTATAACGATGGGCATTACTATCGCGGTGCAGAAAAAGCATTGCCAGCATTTTTAAAGCAACCTTTAGTAGGGGCACGGTACGCTACTGAGGGAGCACTAACTTTAAAAGGTGATGAGCTTGTATCTGGATCTGAATTAAGTGCTAAAGATGCTTTGGCTCAGTCTTTAGGCTTTGCACCTGAAAAGGTTTCTCAGCGTCAAAAAGCCAACATTGAAATGAAAACCGCCGAGCAAGAAATCCTTACTAAGCGTCAAGACTTGTACAACGCTTTCTTCATGGGTGTTGATACTAGCGATGATGATCTGATAGACCGAGTGTTAGAGAAGATTGCTAAATTTAATCGTATGTATCCAGGACGTGCAATTACGGCAGAAGGATTACAAAAGTCTATTAAGAACCGTTATAAAGCCCGTGCTTTAGCTGAAATTACAGGCGGTATTCCCATTGATAAAAAGTTGATGGCCGACCTCATGGAAATGGGGTATTACGGAGACTTAGACTAAAAAAGACCCCCGCACTAGGCGGGGGCAAGGTTGAAGGAATCCAACCACCAAGAGGAGTGCCATGGGCACCGACAGCAAGGAGGTGCTGTCAGGGCGGAGTTTACTACCCTAATCTCCACACGCGCAAGCCTTTAATACCATTCTCTACTACACCTTTCATTTCTATAGAATAGCGCAATCTTTTAGCCACTAGCTTTACCTCTCTTTTAGCCTCTTCTAAATCTAAGCAAGGGATAAAGAATGTTCTCCCCGGCTTAAATTTGGCCCAGTCAATTTCAAAACTAATCCCGTGAACCTTCATTTGGTGGTGCTAAAGCGGCTACATAATCATCCGGGTTAATAAAATCCCCTTTGGAGCAATCAAACATAAAAGCATCTGTGGGGAGCCCCTCAATCTTTGTGCCCTTTGCCATACGTTTTTTAACTGTCTTTTCATATATGCCATCAGACTCTAGAGCTTTTAAAGCGTCTTTCAAAGTAATTCGGTTATCAGTGCAGAACTTTCGTAAATGCTTGGCGCTGATAAATAGCTTCTTGGTGTCGGGCTCCATACGGACTAGCAAGTCATATTTGGGTTCCACAACTGGCAGTTGAGCCATCCCCGTACGGTTGTCGGCGGCGTCATTAATAACCAGAATGCTGCCCCGATGTTCATTTAAGAATTCACCAATGACGCTGGCTTGGTTAGTAGCGGGCGGTTTAATCTCCTGACGCATCTGAGAAAACTCTTTAATCATCCATTCAAAAACCCGCTTAACATCAATATCAATCAAACCAAGACGTTTGGCAATCATCCCCCCAGCGATATTGCATGCAGCTACGCCAGACCAGAACCGCTCTCGACCACTAAATTTAACTTTCTTGTCAATGACTAGCTGAATCTGTTTGACCATGTTAATTGCTTCTTCAAGATTACCAACTAGCCATTGCAAATAGGGACGCCCTGCATGACCATAGTTTGTAAACATTTTTGGAAACAACTCATCAGCTTCTGCCTTAGTCATTAAAGAAGTCTCAGGAATTTGATATTCAATTAATCGCATCAACTCTCCATCTGGTGTAGCAGCCATAGAGCCGAGCTTGTCGTAAAACGAAGCATTTGATGTGCAGACGCACAATAAAGACCACTTAGAATTATTGATTCGTTCTACGTTAACTTGTGACTGCATACGCCCCCGCGCTCGACCTTGCGATACGGCATACAAGAAATCAGAGAAGTCATTGCTATCCATTTTTGTAACCTCATCGCAACTAATAGGCAGGTGGTTCATGATGCCCATGCGATTAAGTTTCATATTCATGGTGTCACGCCAGATAAGCATCTGCTCGTCTGGATGTCCGTATACACTATGCATCAACTGAGCAATAGTCGTTTTACCTGTACCAGATCGGTTGTTGATAAGGTTGATAACTGCGCCTTTTAGATTTATATGCTTGAGAAGAGGGGAACCAAACGCCGTGAAAAAGCCAAACGCATGAGGCTCAAACCCTTCACGATTGTAAACATTTGCCACCTCTTTCCATTCATCTAAAGTACCAACTGGTTGCATGAATTCAGAAAGAGCACTTGTTGCAGCCGATGGTGGGCTATATCGAATTGCCTCGGCGCTAATCTCTTGGTCTCCGACAATAAATTTTCTGTCTTTATCAGTCCATCCAAATTGCATTCTCATAACCTCCACTTCAGTTTTAAATTGTAGCTCGTTAATAAATTTAATCATGAATTGGGAAATCGCATCCATTTGCTTAACGTTGCCGACTACCCCATACCATCCTAAACGCTCTTTTATTTTTTCTTTAGACATAAGATCTGTAACTGGTAAGGCAAATTCTCTTATTCCGTCCTTTGGTAGGTGAAGCCGAATCCAAGCTACCTCACCCCTATGTGGGTCGTGCATCCGTTTGACAATATACAAATCATGTGGATAGATAACATCCGGGTCTTCACCATCGCCATTAGATCGGTAAATGCCGCCGTTCTTACCACGGAAATACGGGAACGGATACTCTGGAATAACAACCTTGGATGAGGGTAGCTCAGATATTTCTTGAGGTATTTCAACTACGTTATCTTCCGGTGCAGCACGGACAATCTTTTTACCAAGCTGTATTGGTCCCGTAATCTTTCCCTTGTGCTGGCACCCATCGCAACCCCCGGAGTTATACTTCTCAAACGTAACACACTTCTGTGGGCCTCCGGTGTCCATAGCTTTGCGAACAGTTTCGGCGGCGTTGTAGCCTGGATGCCCTTCTGAAATTTTATGTATTGCTACGTCACGATCTTCACAAGCCCATGCTACAGATAATCCAGCACGCCACAAATTGTAATCAACAGTATCTTGTTCTGTAGCAATCTTTGCTATCTGAGCGCAGCCTTCACCCTTAATTGTTTTAGCAATAATTATTTTGAACCACTTCTCTTCGTTGTTTGCCAACGCTTTAGTTAGTTCATTTAATTGGGCTTTAGGTAGTCCTAGTTCTGGTGGTGCAATTAATACGCCGACACGACTCTTAATTGTTTCGTAATCTACTTCTGGTGCTAAAGCTAAAATAGATACAGGTTTAGGTGGGTCATCTTTAAAGTTAAGTGTCTCAGGAACACGCAGTATAGATGCAGTATCAGCTGTTCGCGCTGGATCGGCGTAAAACTCGTTTTCTTCACACAGATACTTAATCCGTTCGGCAACGGGCTTCCATTCCTTAGCACTGACCGTTTTTGTGAGCCGCCAGTAAACATGTAACCCACGCCCAGAATTAACAATAGATGGCTTTGGCAGTTTTAATTCTTTGCAAAACTTATGTAGCGCCTGTAGCCCTGTTGCTTGGTCTGGATAGTCTTTACCTTCTCCGCAATCAATGTCAAGCCAGAAAGCCTTAATGTACTTAGCATTACCCTGTGTCCTTGATGTATTAGATTCATACTTAGAACAAGCAAAGTAAACGTCATACTTCTGCCCTAACAGACGTGCAATTTCCTCCTCTGCAGCATCCAATGTTTCATGGAACGTCTGCTTTGGCGTGCCCCCCTTTTTCAACCCAACGATGCAATACCAACCTTCGGATGGCAACACCGCTTGTAATAGTTCTGTTGTTGACATCCTTAATCCAGATGGGTTTTTCTTTTAAGTTTTTTAAGGGTATCCTCAATTTTCTCAATATGTTTCTTACGTGGGATTTCCTGCCCCTTAAACCATTTGTAGATGGTCATACGGCTTACACCAAAGAAATCTGCTACGTTTGAAACTGGTATTTCTTGAGCAATACACATCCTCCCCAGCATTACGCCGGGAGAGGATGTCGAGGCTGACTTATTTGTCTCAATAATACGAGACGAGTAACCACGAGAATCCGTCATGATTACTCATCATCCGTAGCCCAGTCGGCCATAACCGAGGCCAGATCTGCTTTGGGAGCAGGAGCATCAGCGGTTTTTTTAGTAGTCTTTTTAACCGGCTCAGCCACTTCAGCTTTGGGGACTTCCAGTGCTGCTACGGGTGCGGCAATAGCCTTTTGTTTAGAGTCGGCTTGAGAAGCGGTCTGAATAACTGCAGACTTGGCTTCGGGCGTAGAACCCTGCGCTTTAGCGACTTCCCATTGCTCACGGTTTAAAAATCCAACCGGCTTGAAGATAAGTTTGGGCGACTCACTATCAGAGTCAAACTTCATCTCCGTAACAATCATATTAATATTGTAGCCCTGCGAAGCAACGTACTTAGCATACTGCTCAAACGGCATATGATCTTGATCACCCTTACCAAAATAAGATTTGGACGGTAGGATTAACTGATAGACAGAACCTTTGATGTCGTCAGCCAACGCTACGGCAAGACGCTTTTCAAACCGGCAAGCACGGCTGTCTTTCTGACCCGAACCTTTGATGTTCTGAGGGCACCCTTCACAATTAGTATGCTGCGGATCTTCAATACTTGCGTCAGGAGTTATGCCATCATTAGACCAGCAATCGGGAGGAGCCGACTCACCGGGGACATATGCACCCTCGTAAAACTTACGGGCCACATGTTTGGTGCCGTTTACGACAACAATGTTCATCGCACGATTTTCATTCTTGGCAATCTCTTCACCATTAACCATCATGCGAAACACTGAACCACGGATAGAAATCCGCTTCATGCCACCAGAACCACCAAGTGATTTGGTTAATTCATCAACGCCAACTTCTTTGATGTAATCAGGGACTGCTTGTTGGAACAAACTTACTTCGTTGCTCATTATTTTCTCCTAATGGTAATTTGATACTCACGATCCCGTTGAAGCCCTGCGGGATGCAAATCAGGGTTTTCCTCCAAAAACTGTTTCATATTGCTTTGGTGAATTCGACGCTCAAGTAACTCCATAGCCTCGTGCTCACGCATAAAACCGTGAAACGATTCCCAATCATTAGTCCAGTATCGTTCTTTTAATGTGCGATATGCGGTGCCAAACGGAGTGCGAAAGCTATCAGCACCAGTCTCTTTGCAGATATTAAGCAATTCACCACTGATGACTTTCATCTGATCTTCTATGTTTTCAATCTTTGCTTCCATGTCACGCTTCACCCGATCACGTTCATCACGCATCTTGATGTAAACAGAGACGAGCTTATCTACGGAAACATCCATATCGGTCCTCTTGGTTTTATTTTTTTATAATCTACTACTAAAACTGTACTGTGTCAAGAACTAATTTCAGTCTTGTATAAATCAACTAACTGCGTATGGGTATTAAGTTTTCCTTGAAGCATTCCGTACAACTTGTTTTCTACAGGACTACCGCTGATATGAACTACAGTCATCGGATTCTTCTGTCCCTGCCTATGTATACGTGCATTTGCTTGCAAATAAGTCTCAATAGAAGTCACCGGAGAGTACCATATGATTACATTAGCAGCAGTTAGGGTTACTCCGTGGGATGCAGCTTGCGGTTGAATAAGCAATACTTTTGGATCTAACTGCTCTTGAAACCTCTTAAATATGTCTGTACGTTTGTTAACACTTACATTACCGTTTATAACTTCACAAGTCGTACCCTGCTTAATAAGATATTCCTTAAGAAGTTGTATAGTGTGAGTGAATGGAACAAAAACCAATACTTTGTGGCTAGCCTCATCTATGACTTCTTGAACCACGCTGAGACGAGTTGAGACATCGAACTCAATGACATTACCCGCATCGGTATAGACTGCCCCACCTGATATCTGTAGCAATTTGTTAAGATTTGTAGCAGCATTGACGGTTGATACTTCTTCACCAGCAGCTGACATCAACATCTCATCCTTGAGAATCTTGTAATACTTTTCCTGTTGAGAAGATAAAGGGGCATGTCGAGCGGTGTAAGTTACCTCTGGTAAATCAATACATTGTTCTTTGGTAAACCGGATTGCAGGTTGCAGTGCAGTAAAAACAATATTTTGAGCACTTGGTTTTGGTATCCACTTAAATCTACTGATGTTGTACATAACCATGTCTCTAAATGACCCAAAAAACCGTGGAACATTCTGTGGAACAGCCATCTTGGCTAAGCCAAAAGCATCTGTAGGTGACTGAGCCGCCGGGGTACCCGTCATCATCCAAAGCCGTGTATCTTCTTTTAAGATGTTCTTAAGTATTTTCCATCGCTTAGTTGTTACATTTTTGTAAGCATTAGCTTCGTCTACAATAATTAAATCAAAAGTTTCGTCCCTAATTATTTCGTCTGCTATCGTCTCCACCCCATCGTAGTTAATAACAACAAACTCGGCGGCGCCATTAATTATGGCCTTTCTTTTTTCTTTAGAACCATGTGCCATACCAACATGTCGATGAACTGCGCACTTAAACAAATCAGATTGCCATGACGCCTGCATGATTGATAACGGACATATGATTAAGACTCGGCGTATTAAGCCCTGCTCCATAAGATAATCTGCTGCCCATATAGCTGCTGCGGTCTTACCTGTACCTTGTTCGTTAAAACAAAAAGCTCGTTTGTGCAGCGTGAAAAAAGACGCAGTATCTTTTTGATGTGACATAGGAGGGTAAACTCCCGGCCACTTGTAGTCTCTAACGATTGGAGACGGCACATTCTTAAGATTTAACGTGCTCAATGTTTGCGCTTCATGCAATCCCCAGTTAACTGCTACATCGCTAATTTCACCCTCTTTTTGTACAACTTTGCTTTTCTTTATTGTTTCGGTAATACGGCTTGGAAACTTAGTGCGCACCACCAAAACTTTGTCATTTATTATTTGCATTCTTTTTTACTGATCTATCTGAGTTACGTTTGAAAGAACGGTTTGTGCTTGGCTTGACAAGTCTAAGATTACTGCGGGAGTTGGTGCCACCCTTGGATAGAGGTTTAATGTGGTCGATATCTTTCCCGTCTCGATCAACACCGTCCTTGTCCATGTGGTATCTCGCACGTTCACGTGTGGCTCTAGAAGGTTTTTCATTTCGTTCTTTTTGCTGCTGCCATTCTTTTTTGTAGGGTCGGGGTTTATTAACATAAGGCATAATTACCTCCTAATTTAGACTCCTAAATTGTGTACGGTCTTTGAACCCCAAGTCAAGGGCCAACCGCTCGTTTTCGTCTTTAAGCCTGTCTATGTATTTTTGCAGGCCAGAAATGTGTTCGTGCAGTCGCACAATTTCCAATCCAGCCTGCTTCATTAATTCTTCTGCTTCGTCCGTGTCGTAGACTGGGTTGGCTAATTTCCGTAAAAGATCTGTATTCATTCCTTCACCCTGTAAAATCTCACACCACCTTGCTTGCTCATCTCGGCAAGTCCCTTCAAAACAAAATAATCCAATGCACGTCTTGCATGGGTTTCGCTAATCAATAGCGTTTTCATCGCCTGCTTGATTGTCACCGGAGTTTTACGCTCGGCAAAATATTTCCAAATCTTTTGGTCCTTCGGGTCTATGCTAATTGGCATTTGTTTTCTTCCAATACTTCTTATTCTGTTCACCAATCCACAGCCCCGCACATGCAATTTCAAGTTCTTCGCTCGGCGGGTTAGATTTCAAGGCGTATTGTATGCCCATCTTGAATCCTTCTGCGTGAGTGCGGTCTATCTTGTTATCAACGAGTAACCAAACCAAACCGACTACGCAGAAGATGGCAACTGTTTTATAGAAGTTCATCTCACCCTCGGCTGACAGTTATATGCTTGCGTTCCATCGCGAAACGATCCCATGAAGCGGCAGTCTTCGGTTATCAATTTGTTCTCAAGAGCCATGCCAGATAAAAAAGCCATAAGGATAAGCACGATGCAGCCAAAGGATGTTTTCCATCGTTCTACACACCATGTCCATATTTTTTTAAAGTCAATCAAGTCTTTCATGCAAGACTCCTTCTTCATCAATGTAAAACTTCTTATCGTCAATGGTTATGTTTATATCAGGTGTGCAAGAGCATGGTTTATTTTTATAGAAGTTACACCAATCATCGTGAGCAACTTCAGTCATGTAAACGCCTGTGGGCCATTTTTCTTTTGCAATTGTGATGCCTAAAGTTAGCCTTTGCATGTAATCTAACTTCATAGAAAAGCCTCTTTATGTTGTTCAATGTGTTCTTTGATCTGCTTTTTCTTGATACTACGCAATTGTTCACGATGCCATTCAGCAAGCATCTTTAGTTCTTCTTCGGTCTTAAACGGCCATGCCAACCGCACCGCATCCATATTAAGACCTTCGTTAGCCTTGGCAACTTCAGCCTGCACTTCCGGCTTGACCAACTGGTCAACCATCCACTGAGTAACTTCGCTCATCTATATTCTCCCTTCCCATTATGTTCACAGTCGTGTACCGGACAAAACTTACGGCACGTGAAATTAGGTACAGCGTTCCACACGTTAGTCTCCATCGCTTTTTCTAAACGTTGAATCTCCGGTAACCATTTTGACCATGCTTTTTCTTGAACATCGGTTTCGTAGGCGGCTTTGACTAAATCATCTGCAACAACAAAAACTAAGCCAGCTTTTATGCTCTTGATATACGGGAAATGTTTAAAAACAAGAAGAGCTAGTAGCTCCAACTGTTTTCGATCTGCGTATTGGCTACTCTTGCTAGTCTTGTAGTCCACAAGATGTGCCTGCTCACCGTCAATGATTAATAAATCTGCAATTCCACGGAACCATACATTCGTATCCCGAAACCCACAGGGCTCAAACTCTTTGGTCAATCCCATTTCGTATTCGCACAACTTTAAGCCCGGCAGCTTTTTTAAAGCATCTAGTGTCGGCCTTAAAAAATCGTAACGTGGGTCAAGGCTTTTATCTTTGCAAACATAATTTTCAGCCGCCTCGTGAACCGCAGTGCCATAATCAAGGTGTGCTTGTCGTGGTTCAACAATATCTTTTAACACCCGCAGTCGGTAATATTTGCGGGGACATTGTTGAAATAGCGAGATGCTACTGTATGACCATGTGTATTTATTCAGCATGGCTTTTCACCGCTGCTCGCATCAGGCGTAATTCAACTATGACTTCATTTATTATTCCTGCGGCTTCTTTAAACTTGTTTTTAAGAAGCAGTTCATGCACTTCTGTTAACTTCTTTTTGGTTTCTAAATAGTGCGGGGCATAGTCAATCTTGTCCTTCATTCTTCTTTCTCCGTCCATTTACTGTTACCTTCTTCATCAAATGTCCAAGCAGGTGTGTGCGCGACATCATTTACCCAAAAAGAAGATTCATACCCCAGATCTATTATTTTTTTAGCGTTTTTTAATCTTAACTTTCGTAGCGCTTTTATTTCTATTTGCCTAATTCTTTCTCTTGTGCAATCTAACATTTTTGCAACTTCTTCTAAAGAGTAGCCGGAATCACCATGTAACCCAAATCTGTATTCCAAAACTCTTTTTTCTCTTGGAGTTAAATGCTCAAGCGCATTTCTTATGTGTTCTTTAAATTCTTTCTTTTCTACAATTTCGTCAGGTTGATCAGGCAGTTCGTAGTCAACCCCCTGCACCGCGTTATTTAGTTTTAGTATGTTTCCCCCAAGAATGGCATGCGGATGATCTTGGTAACTATTTGAGTTAAACCACGTTGAATTTTTTCGTGTTTTTAAAGTTAACTGCTCGGCCGTCCAAAGGTCTGTGGGGGCAGCGCCAAGTACTTCCATAAGACGTTTAGCAGCAGGACTAAACTCACCAGCCTCGTTAAGTGGCTTTTGTCTAAAACATATAAAAGAATTAACATCGCCGTCTCTTAATTCATTTTGTCTACAAAATTCAGCAACGCTTTTAAATCCTAAATTTTCAATAGCAGATAGCAACAAATTGTTACGAATAGAAACTTTAATTCGATACGGCTGTTCGTCACTCGTTGCATCGTAGTTAACAATGTCCATAACTTTCTCCACATTCAACTTCACAGGTAAGGGGTAGTGTTTGCGCCCACTTGGGTCGCCACTTCATGCACTCAGTGACGTACGCTACGGCCTCCGTGGCTTCAGCTTCTTTAGCAATGCATACGACAGAATCGTGTACTGTCAGCGCAACTTTGTATTTTTTTGCAATCTTTAACATTTGTTCGCCAACCGCGCATCGAGCTACAGCTTGTGTGAAGTTCTCCGTAACTTTTCCCCCATAAATTTTTGTTTCACCCATTCTTGTTTTGTAAACATATTGTCCGTCCAAATCTTTTGAAAGTTGCGGATATCGAATAAGTAAACCTGATGGCAAGCGAATGCCTCCGTCTTCTACGGTTATCACTTCAGGGTGCATACCAAGTGGCGTAGTTTGACGTGCAGCGATTGCGTCTAAAGCCTTTTGAGCCTCTTTCCAAAGCAGCGGGATGTGCGGATAAGTTTCTCGGTAGATGTAGATAATTCGTTGACACTCATTCTCCGGTAGCGCAACCCCAAAAACCTTAAGTTGAGCCTGAAACTTAACCGCGCCCATTCCGTATCCTGCCCCGAGGATAGTCGTCTTACCAACAAATCTTTCCTCTTTCGTAATTTCTTCGACAGGCTTACCATATATTGCCGACGCCATGATCTTGTAGACATCTTTACCTTTATCAAACGCATCAACTAAGTCCTCTTGTCCGGCTAACCACGCCACAGCACGCGCTTCAATCTGTGATGAGTCGGCATTAATAATTACATAACCTTTTGGGGGTGTTATTACTTTTTTAAGCGTCCCATTCCTCGGTAGATTTTGAAGATTAAGTTTATCATCACCGCCCCAACGCCCTGTATGCGCAGCGTAATACCGCAACGGCACAGGTAGATTGCCCCTTTTAGCTATCTCAATAAACCTTTCAGTTCTTGTCTCTTCCAACGTACTCTTTGTGCCTAGTCGTGCAGCAACAAGTGCTTGTACCCGCAGATCTTCATGATCCTGTAATTCTTTCAATCCTTCGTCAGACTTAGCCAAGGCCCATGTCTCTTTGCCTGTCGCCGGACTAATCTTAGTCGGCACAACCACGCCAAGGCTTTGCAGTAGCGCAGCAAACCTATCGTTAGAAAGGAGCGTGTCTTTGTCGGAGTCGGCAGCACGCATTAACTTTTCTTTGCGCTCTTTGACTTCTTCAAGATGCTGCTCTAGTAATGGAAGATTTAATTCTAAGACCGGCTCCGTAAACATTCGCAAAGTGAGGTCAATAAGTTTAAGTTCTGTTTTATTAAATCTAGGGGCAAGGCGTTGAAAAAGGCAATAAGTAAGGTCAACGTCATTACGACAATAATCGCCGTAGCGGCTAAGATCCTCATCAAGAAACGCTGCTCGTCTCTTGCCCATCGCATTAACCACTTCATTGCCTTTTACTCCTAAGTTGTAGCGTTCAGCTAACTTCGCCAAACTGTTGCCTGCCTCAGTACCATCAGTAGCACGTGCCATGCATAGCGTATCTAACCATGCAAAAGGACGAATCCTAAAACGCCAAGACAGAATAGCCCCGTCAAAAAGAGTATTGTGGGCAAGAACAAAGCTGTTAGCCCAATCAAAACTTCCCAAGAATTCCGCAGTTTCTTCATGTGTTCCACTAAACCACTCTGTCTCGTTGTCATCTACTTTTACTCCTACGCCAATAACTTCAAAGCGATCATCACGCACATACTCCTCAGTAGTCATCTTAGATAAAGAAAACTCTTTGTCGTAATAGGTTTCAAAGTCTACCGTGATAATCATTTCTGTTTCATTCTTATGCGAGGGGCATTCATCAGCTTTTTAGCCGCACGTGACACCGTATCAAAACTAAATTCTTCGGAGGGTGAATTATCCATAATTGTCTGCATAATTACTTCTTGCGTAGCTTTGCGTCTTAACGCATTATACTTACGCCCAAGTAAGAATCTCTCAACCGGATTAAAACAACCTTCGTTTAACACTTCTCCCCATTTAGTATTTAGTCGGCGTGACTCGTATGAACGCACAAACTCTTCAGGGTAGAGATCCATGCGCTCTAATAAAATTTTTACCTGTTCAGAAACCAAAGCCATGGGCTTTTACTCCTCGGAACTGGTCAGATCAGCGAGCAAAGCCTCAAGATCAGGCAGCTTTGTCTCGTCAACGATAAATGAAATCCCGCCGTTTTCTTTTATGTTTTCTAACTCGCGGTGTTGTAACGCCGTAACTTTGCCACCATTGGCTTTGCACTCAATGGCTAGAAAATATCCATGCTTAGACTTCAGACCCTGCGCACAGCAAATGAAATCAGGAACACCACTTCGACCATAGCCACCCGTTGCAGGCATGAAGTAGTAGATGTTATATTTTTTGAGTAAAGCCTTGACTTTGGCTTTGACTCGGCCCTCTGGTGTTATTTTCATGTGTATCCTCTTGTCGGATTATGGACAGAGTATACTTCGGCTTAGTCAGGATTGCAAGAGGTTTTAATCTAAGGGAGAACCCCAAAGAAAAACGGACAATCCTAGATCATCTAGGATTGTCCGTAAAGAGGAAAGCGTTAGTGTGGGATTAGCAGATTAGTCTGTCCCACGCAGGTTCATGGAGATACTCCGCATCTGCAATACGGTTTACGACCCACTACATAACCTTAGTTTTACCTGCTACGATGAAATACCACATTTCTTTGGTATCGCCAACACTATACTCACACTTAAAGCCAATGTCAGCGGCAAACTGATTCGGCTCCAAGATTTTCAACATCGTATATTTTTCTTGAGAATACTGATCAAGTTCATAGGTGCTTTTTAGTTTGCTTGTGGTAGCAGGGTCAGCCATATGAGCAAAAAGAAGCGTCTCATCTTTCATAACTCGTAATGCATAGCCATTGTTGTTTTTGCAATGCATCATTACATTTTCTGCAACATCTAAGTTTTCTTTCTTACGAATTAATTCTTTGTTAATGATTTGATCTTCAATGGATTTTGGAATCGGAGGATTCTTACCTAGATACTTATCAAGAAAGTAATTAGTCAGGGTTGCAGTAGTGCCGAATGAGATAGTATCTTTGTAATCACAATTAATTTTATCTTTCAGTCTCTCCGCAACATTTCTCACATTTGTAATCAATTGAATACCTAAATCAACCAAAGGTTTCTTTGAAAGCAGGTCTATGGCGTTACGAGCAGCAGTCTTTGCGTCTTTACTAAACTTAGTGTTTTTATGTGCTCTACCTCTAGACTTTTTAATATTATCGCTAGTGATTGCAAACCACTCATAAACATTCCCATCGCTTGGGCTGTGTCTTCTGTAAGTTGCATCAATCCGACCAAGGTTTTGACCGTCTTGCCACACCGCTACTTCTGTGGCTTCCTGTTCACTATTAGACCTTATTACCTCATACTCTAGAAGAGGGCGTTTTGCATACACAATTGAAAGCACCGCATGTAGGCGATGATGCAATCTTTTTGCTTTGTTGTAGTGAATAAGCATAGTTTTCTCCTATTAGAAATTAAATTTCGATAGTATTGCATCGACCTCTGCCTTGACACCTCGGCGAGTATCATCATCCCCACGCAAGTCGTCCGCTTCAATGCCTGTGAATGTCTGAGCCATGAGATGTCGAGCACGCTCCAATTCAGGATCCTTGGTCACATTCAGGACTTTCAGCATCTCCACTAACTCCTGAGCATTTTCTATCAGCGAGTCTCGGAAGACTTTGCGTTTAGCGTCTCCCCCAGACACACTATCCTCAAGCCTTTCGCTAACATGGGATAGACAGTCGTGCAATCGAGACCAAGCCTCTTTCATAGCCCCTTGAACTCGCTCGTTGATTGCCGTATTGCATTGCTCTTCCAATTCGGCTCGTGCTTGGTTTCCGATGTTGATGCGCCAATCTCCTGCTGTTGGCACAGGAGAAAACACATAACGAAAACGAAACTTATCGGAAATAGACTCGGTCTCAGGATAATCATTTCTGTCGAATAGATTGCCTAATTGGAAAGCAGCTGCATCAACCAAGTTTGGATAAGAAGCCAAGAAGTCTTGGACTAAGGCGTTGTATTCCTGCTCATACTCACCAAGCCTTTCTTTGTAAGGCAGAAAGTTTTCCACCGGCAGAAGGCGTAAGCCGTTGTCCGACCACGGCAAAGTATTAGTGTTGTGCCATGCTCTGACATTGGCGGCGAACTTCACAATGTTGTCCAACTTCTGCGTCCCCGCAAGAAGGTTCTTGTTGTAATTACCCGCTCGGGCTCGAGCACCGTTAGTCGTATCTACTTCTTGAGAAACACGCTTGTCTAACTTGCGGGCTGTCCAGCAACTAATTGATAACTCTACGAGCATGGCGCTCGTTTCGATTCCGAAACTCATGACTGCCTCTCTTTCATTTGTTTAGTTACAAGATACTCAACAACCTGAGTAAGCGATGGAACAAACCCAACCTTCACCGCAAACTCAGATTGAAGCGTTCTGATGTCCTCGTATGTTTTGGTGTTGATACGAATGGACTTGCCTTGATCTTTGTCGTTGCTCATATATGCACCACCTTTCCATATTTGTTAGTAAATACTTTGTTATCTTTGATACACCACAGCAGAGGAGCCTTGATCTGACTCCACTCACCCTCACCTTCATAGAAGCACCCATCGGTTAGCATCACCACACAATCAGGTTCGATACGCTTATCACCCATGAACTTGATCACGCAGTTAGGGTCTGTGCCACCACCACCTCTTGGTTTCGTAGAATCAGTCAAAGTTTGAACCGCTCCGTCTTCGTAGGTTTCATGCCCTGCGACATGGGTATCCCAATACATCAACTCGACTTTCTGTGGTGTAACTTCATCGCATACAGAGCGCACCTCGCTTAAGAACTCTGCGAGAACTTCTCCGTCTATTGAGCCTGATGTGTCGATGCCCACCGCAATGCATTGAAGTCGGCGGGATATGGTCTGCGGTAGATACACCCCTGCTCCGATAAGTCTGCGATTGAACCGCCGCCACGATGAGTCATCACGCCCCTTCGCTACTTGCTTGATGAAGTCACGCAACACTTCTTTCCAGTCGATCTTAGGGGTCAGCAACTCATGGATTTCTCTAGAAATATTTCCGTTCATCTTACCGGCCAACAACGCACCTTGTCGTAATGCGTTGTCGATTTCCTTTGCAATCTGTTCGGCTTCTTTGTCATCCATCTCGTTAGCCTCATCCCACAGATGTTCGTCAAACCCCTGCGGCTCATCGTCTTGGACATTCCTAGATGGACTAGGATTGTCCGCAACACCTTCCTCATCATCACCCTTACCACGAGGAGGATTCTCTTTCTCTAGAATAGTAAAGACTTGGTAAGTGTCCATACCACGAAAGCGTTCATCCACTAAGCCCATGACTTTGCCTTCCTCGTCAGTCGGCATGGCTACGATCTCTTCGTCAGGGTCATAATCTTTTATTTGCAGGTTAATCACATAATCACACGCAGCATTCGCTAGCCCACGGTTCCTCTTATAAAGTTTTTCCCAGGTTGTTAAGTGGCGATACGCTTTGTGCATCGCCTCGTGCAACACAAGAAAGCCAAGTTGCTTATCGTTCAGACGATCCACGAACCCCCGCCCGTAAGTAACATTGACACCATCAGTTGCCGCAGTCGGCATGAGGTCGTCCACCTTGACCTTGCCCACCATAAACAAACCTGAGAATAAACAAAACTTCTTGTGACGCATTAGAGTCACATGGACTCTTTCAATGCGTTGTTCCGCAGATAACTTAACCATCACGCTTCTCCTTGTGGTTCAGATTTACCAAGATAACAAGTGTCGTATGCACTACTGACTTGATCAACAATTTGTGCAATAAATGCTTGCTTGGACATATTCAAGTCTGTGCCAATTTCAGCAACCATAAAACACATTGTGTTTAAGGCCGCATCAATATCGCGGTCGGTTAAAACTTCAGCGAGTGCACGATACAGTTTCATACAATCTTCCCTTTCTTGCTTAGTCGAATTTCGTTTGCGCATCTTCTTTCCTTTCAAATAAAATATTTAATGCAGGGTCAAGCGGAGTGCAGTCCTTCGCTGGAACCCAACGGACTAACTCACGCCCAAACACATCCTTCTTGAGAACTAATGTGAGCCAAAGCGTAGAGTCGCCAAAGTGTTCCTTGCGTATCACTTTCCGCACCTCATTTTTAACCAATGCATACTCATCCATCAGAACAAATACTGATTCTCACGCATCCATGTAACAAATGGTGCGCTCGTCATCACCAAAGATTTCTTAGCGTCAGACTTCATAGCACTCAAACAGAACACAGACTGCAACTCTTTCGGTGTTCGCTTCATGTAGTCGAACCACTTGCCGATGTTGTTGCGGTCAATTTTCTGCAATGCGTTGAACGCTAAGATGCATAGTGCCGCTGGACTATTCGGGACTTGCGCTCCGTTAGGATTAGTAGTGATCTGCTCCCATGTTGGTAGCGAGTCAGCAACTTCTAAGTAAGCAAGTAACTCCCTAGCAGAGTAAGCACCGATTGTGCCTTCAAGAGATGCCTTCAATGCGTTGTGACTAAACTCTAAGCGTTTCTTTAAGACATTGCTTGCCTTAACCAAAGTGCGTGGAGAACAGCAAGACTGATCAGGTTTCTTGGGATGGAAGATGTGATGATTCTCTGCCTGCCCACCATCAAGATAAGATGCCAAAACTTGTGGATACTCTTTGACAAACGCAATCATTGTCGGCTCGACATCATTACGGATTGCCCACAGACCCCATGATCCTTCTTCAACAGACCCGTCAGGATTAAACCCCGCCCGTGGTTTGTCCACATGAATCCTAGTGATACGCCCGATAGTGTGTGCTTTCATAGTGTCGCCTACGCCATCGGTTGTCATGTTGCCTGCAATCATTACGATAGAATCAGGATGCAACTTATCTCCGTTAGGTGTCCTACGCTCATGCAGCAAGGGATGCAACATATTCTGAACGGCCTGCGGTGCTTTAGTGAACTCGTCAATGAAGATCACAAGCGGCTCGCCGGTGTGCAGTCCCCAATGCTCGTTAAGATAGAAGTGCGTGGTCTTTGTCTCGTGGTTAGGAACAGGGATGCCGATGTCACCCAACTCTATGTTCGGCCCGTCCATGTAGATGGGCCTGAACCCTGTCCGCTTTGCGACCTCGTCATGCATCGCAGTCTTACCGATGCCAGGCTCGCCCACTAAGTGACAAGTGTTGGTGCTACCGATGGACACAACAAGATCCACAACCTCACTCAAAGATACACGACTGCTTAGATTGATTTCCATTTGGTTTCCTCTTAGTTTATTTGAAATACTTACGATTATGGTTACTTACTTTCTTACCAACAGGCACTACTATTTTATCAAAGACTTCCTCCCTGTGTATGTGTTTAATAATTTCATCGAAAAACTCAAGCATCCTTGACCCTATCTCAACATCGTCTGATATGTCTGAGGGGTAGCGCCAAGGATTGCTCTTTATGAACGAATTAAGAGATGGGCTGTAATTCAATGACGATGCACCCAACAATACAAACATATCGTAGTAACCCTGCAGATCCTCCGTTTCTTGTGCCTTCTTAACATGAGATAAAAACAAATTCATATACTTAAGGAACCCTTCACGCTTACGCTCTCCACCAAACGGATACGGCAACTCCATTCGGCGCAGTCTTATCTCTCTGAGCGTATTGAACTCAGCGAAAGTGCTTCTGTGTCTTTCCGCAACAGGGGCAATCTCGGTGTCTTTAATACCAACCAATACATTGCCCATGTTCTTAACATATTCTATGAAACCAGAATACTCTGCACGCTTGGACTTTATCGCTTTCGCGTTGAGTCTATAAATGCTCTCATGTATGGGGTCACGCACAGTCCCATCAGGTTGCACAATGATCGGAGTATCGGAGTCGGCGAATGCATACCACTTATCTCCGATGCGGAGATAAGTCTGCCCTCTCTCATGCGTAACTCCAAACGGCGTTGCTGCAGCAACAAACTGTCTCGTGCCAACGGTGTCCCACTTGCACAATGAAACCACGATATACCCATCGCTATGAAAGGTAACAATATTGGACTTGACAAATTGCAGATAGATTTCATCGTTTTGCCCTTTCGCAATGCTCAGATATTTGTATCTACGATTAGAACCCAAAGGCTTTATACCTTTCTGAGAACCTGAGCGATATGGCATAACTTGATTGAAATGTTCCAAAGCCTCTGCGTAATTCATAATCTTTGGAATGCACGCACTACTTACTTGCATGATTACCTCCTTGGACATTCCTAGTCCGTCTATGATTGTCTTTAGTTTCCTTGCGGTAGTCGTAATAAAGCATGATGCCAATGCCTATCACAACGACAAAGGCGAACCACGCCACGCTTTGGGCGGCTTCATGGGGAGTCATGTTTTTACGCTCCTCATTTAAGTAATAACCAAAGCGGAGCGGCCACAAAGGCATGACCGCCACCAAACAGCATGTAGTCCACATTGCCTGACATCAGGCCGTAGGCGAACACGGCAAACCCCAACGAAAACTTGAAAAATACTAAAGAATAGAAAAAGACTTCGGCTCTCATTTTTTCTCTCCTTCCACCCTGTATCCTTGGTTCATCCAGACCTCCATCTTGATGTTGCGAAACCAGTCGGCCACAGTCGGGATGCGGCCACCGCAGTCCTCTTTTACATGTTGCTCACCGATGTAGCGAACAGGGACAACCCGCCCATCAGAGTTAGTAATAGTCCTACCGAATACCCGCTCGGCCTCAAATATTCCTTGAGAATGGTGTCTTAGGGCACGGTGACGGGCATCTGCAAACTGACTCTTAGTTTCATCGAACCAATCGTGGATCGGGGCATAGTCCTCGGCTTTGCCGCCCCAAATCTTGACGCTCGTTAGACTATGATGATGTGGATGCATCTTTATCCTCCTTTTCTTCCTCTTCGTTGAAGTCAAACGCATAGTCTTCGGTGTGGGTGTGGTTGATCCCAATATTTAAAACAACACTAGCCGGATCGGTATTAAGATCTATTTCTAGAGAACCCTGCCCTCCCTCGTTGTTATACCAATCCATGCCGGTAGACCCCAAGCAGTCCTCGCATATCTTCACAAGGATGTCGTCAACGGGCATGGCCTTGATCTCGGAAGTCTTGACCCACTCTCCCTCTTCCGAATTCTCCTTTCGTTCATAATTAGAATGTTCAGTCTCCCACTCAAACTCGGTATTCTTGAGACTGATCTCTTTGCCCTCGGAGTCAAGCAGAACTGCAGATTCGATGCTCCCATCGTCACCCCCGCCTGAGAAGGACACCTCAACCTTGTGGCCCCCCATCACTTTGAGCAGGGTAATTAGCAGTCGCTTGCGGTCAGGGTTTGGGAATGGGTTGATCTTGTTTTGCGTCATATCCGTATCTCCTCTTGGTTAAATTTAACTTGGTAGCCTAACTCCTTGACATACTTAAGAGTGTCTTGGGAAAGCGTTCGACCCCCCTGTATTCTCAAGAATGAAAAGGCAATTGCATTGGCAGGATAAAACCGTAGCGATCCATATTGGTTTTTGACAGCAACCTCGACAATCCTAGACCGTCTAGGTTTGTCCGTGATTTCTCGTGCTGGCGGGGTTATGTCTTTGATCAGGTCAAAGACGGGTTGCAGATGTGTGGTCATGCTCTTGGCTCCTTTTGGTTTGTAAGAAAGAGGTCGGCGGGGTCGTGGATGTATTGGTAGGCCCCCTTGCCGTAGGGGATGGCTACAAGGTGTTGCGTTGGGTGCAGTCGGTCTAGGTCTGCTTGGCACTCAATGCAAGTCGTTTTCTCCAAGGCGACACGCCGTGGGTCTATGGATGTTCCACAGATGCGGCATGGCTTGGGATGCGTAATCGGTGTTTGATTCTCTGGCATGGTGTGTTTACTCCGTATACTCATGGGACATTTGAAAGAACGATGCTGCGCCGCCTGAGCGATATTTAGCCTTGATGGTGTCGTTGGCGGGGCCTGTGATGTTGCCTGCGGAATCGGGTGTGGGTGTGCCAAGGAAATGATCAAGCAGGGCTTCAAGGCGCAAGGGCAAGTCGGGTAGGTTGTGGGGGAGCACAAGTCGGTGTAGGTCATCGGTGAGCGAGTCTTTGTAGCGGTAGACAAGCACGATGTTGGATGGGGGGACGGGGACATTCCTAGATGGTCTAGGATTGTCGGCATATTGTTCCAAGTGATGAGTGATGCGGCCTGCCATGTGAACCTCCGTATGAAAGTGAACTGCGTTGCATTGCCAACTGACCTTCGGTCAGTATAACACACTTTTCTACACTTGTCAATACCTGTATCACGCAATCGGGGTATTGTTCGGAAAAAGCAGAGGGATAATGTTCGGAATGTTCGAAATGTAGCGGGGACATACGAACAATAGAAATGGCTTGCAGACGCCATTTGAGGCGTATTGTTCATAATGTTCATTTGTTCAGTTAAATATATATACGGGGGGATTTTTGGTCTAGAACGGCATGCGCTTGCAGAGAGGCTCGAACGAGCATAGGAATTTTTACGGATGCGGGGTAAAAGTGCTAAAAACACGGAACAATAGAACATTCCTTTATAATCAATGACTTACAACGGAACAATGCATAGAACAATGTCAGAACAATAGAACAATATAAAATTGGGGGCTCCCGCGTTGGGTCTAAGCCTCTCGCGTTGCTTGAGAACTGGCTAGGTTAAAACTGGTCAGAATAAAAAACTGGTCAGGCGGAGCCTGCCCTGCCTGCCATGGGCAAAGCCCACGGCAGGGAGCATGGCTTTTACGGACGGGTAGACCGCATTTCAAAGGTTTTATTTAAACGATCCCAAACTATTTGGGCATACTTTATGCCCTGAATTTCGACCTTAACAACAGGCAACCCGGAACCACGAGGGCGAAAATAAATTTCAAACATAGCATCACCTCTTTCTAGAGAATGGGGCAGAGCCGAAACCCTGCCCCAGGTTAATTACACCGCCGACTTGATATACCGCTTGAGAGCCACGATTGCATCAGCAAGCACCGACTCATCTTCGGACTTAGCAACCTCGGCCGCAAGTTTACGGAACGACTCTTTCAGAACTTTGAGCCGGGCCTGCTTATCGGCCTTTACGTCTTTCTCAAGAAACTCGACAGCTTTATCAAGAGCTTTAGCCTGAGCAATCGACTCAGCAGTGGCCGTTTTATACAGGGTCATTTGAGCTTCCCGCACCTCATCAAGATTTCGGCCCGCCGCTAAATCACGAGCCGCTGTTTCGGCTTTCGCTCTTTGCTCCGCTTTACTGACCGACTCTTTTTGAGCCGACTTAGGCTTGATCAATTGGCAGACCTTGAGATACGGCACAACCGTCTGATTCCAAGAACTATTAGCCGAATTAGTCGGATTGATCGGCTTGATGGCCTGAGAATCGCACCGCAGAACAAAAGCCGCCTCATACCGCTTGCGCCCATTTTCCCAAAGGTCAAAGGTCAAAACACCGGCCTTGAACGCTTGAGCAAAGGCCTCTTTGATCTGATCAAGACCTTTGGCCTGATCGCCAGCGGCATCGCACAACAACTCAGCGCCGCCTTGAATCAGGGAGACTTGCGACTGAGACCACTGAGAAACGCCAACGGCATCAGCAACCGCATCTGCCACCACTGTCTTTTGGTTTGTCATAATAAATCTCCAATTAAGCCGGACAATCATAGAAAATCTAGGAATGTCCGTATGGCCGCGCTGATCAATCGCCCCGCATCACCATAACTACATAATACTACAATCGGAGACAAAGTGTGTTTTTTTCGCCGAGCCGCTCCGGGCGCAGACAACGCCGAGCCGCCCCGGGCGCAGACAAACAAGGCCGAAAAAAAATCGAAACTCGACTACCGTAGTATCAACTCTAGAGGGTCTAGACTTACCTAGATCGTAGGGGGACTAGGCCGCTTGCGCCCACTATGGCGACCCCACCACTCGGGTCCCCCCTAAAACATACTTGGCGACGTGGTCTACGTATACACAGTGTTTTGCACGTCCTAATACTTCATTTCAAAATGACCCCCCACCCCCCTTCATTTTCTACGTAAATACTTACTAACTTAATCTAGCGAAACACCCCCCTTGCTTTTTCTAATGGGTCCCATACCCCTGGGGGATATATTTTTTATTGCATTTCCCACTAAGCCCCACTAAACTCCACCTCAAATGAAGCCACAAACCGCTTTCATACATGCCTACAATCCAGATCACTCCGGATAATTCCGTTGCGTTGCCGGATACGGAGACAGACGATGCACCAGCCACGGTGCGCGAAGCGGTAGAGGTATCGGCAACAACAGCCATAGTTTTACAAGAACTCGGCATGGGGTTTGATATGACCCCCGAGGATGAAAAAGCTGCACAAAAACTTTTTGAAGATTTAAGAGCTAACCCAAAAGCTAAACAGCTTCCGACAGAACTAAATACCCCAGAAGTTGCGGCACAAGTCGGTGCTTTATTAAAAGCATATGATCAGCAGGTGGTGGCGGATGCCACTCAATTAAGGACACTTATAACGAATAAGTTGCTCCTTTTGTCTAACTGCGGGGACACCAAGTACGAACTCAAAGCGCTAGAACTATTGGGTAAGATTCAAGACGTGGGGCTGTTCACAGAGAAATCCGAAGTTACGGTTATCCATAAATCCTCTGAGGATCTGGAAGAAGCTATACGAGACAAGGTTCGCAGGCTTATCCACAGCAATACCATCGACGTAGAACCCTTGGTGCAAGACTTAGAAGAAGAATTAGGTATCAAGGAAAAGGAGCAAGATGCAAGCACCGACGTTGGCTGAGCTTCAGGCCTTATTAAAAGTGCTGCCTAATCTCCCAGATGGGGAGAAACGTAAGGTATTTAAGCAACTGGAAGCCTATGAACGGCTGCAAGAACAAGAAAAAGCCAAGAAAAACTATCTTGAGTTTGTAAAAAAGGTATGGCCTACGTTTATTGGGGGCAGACACCACTCCAGAATGGCTCGGGCGTTTGAGCGTGTAGCTAAAGGTGAGTTGAAACGCCTCATTATTAACATGCCTCCACGGCACACCAAGTCTGAGTTTGCCTCCTACCTGCTTCCAGCATGGTTTCTAGGTAATTACCCTCATAAAAAAGTAATCCAAACGTCCCATACGGCAGAACTTGCTGTTGGATTTGGTCGGAAAGTGAGGAACTTAGTTGACCAAGAAAATTATCGAGGAGTATTTCAAGGAGTTGAGCTACAAGCAGACTCTAAAGCTGCTGGCAGGTGGGCGACTAACGCTGGTGGAGAGTATTTCGCTATCGGTGTTGGGGGTGCTGTTACGGGTAAAGGCGCGGATTTGCTCATTATTGACGATCCGCACTCGGAACAAGAAGCAGCCTTAGCCGAAAATAGTCCGGAAATCTACGATAAGGTCTATGAGTGGTACACCTCGGGCCCACGGCAGCGTCTGCAGCCGGGCGGGGCTATCGTTATTGTGATGACCCGTTGGTCTAAGCGTGATCTGACGGGACAAGTTATCAAAGCAGCCGCCCAAAGGGGTGGGGATGAGTGGGAAGTCATTGAATTTCCAGCAATTTTGCCCTCTGGCAACCCACTTTGGCCTGAGTTTTGGTCCCAAAAAGAGCTTGATGCTCTAAAAGAGGAGCTTCCGAACTCAAAATGGCAGGCTCAGTACCAGCAGAATCCCACTTCTGAGATTTCAGCCATCGTAAAACGGGAGTGGTGGCAGGTTTGGGAAAAAGATGACGCCCCACACTGCGACTTTATCCTACAAGCATGGGATACCGCATTTGAAAAGAACAATCGCGCCGACTATTCCGCATGTACCACTTGGGGTGTGTTCTATAAAGACGACGATGCGGGCATATCGCAAGCCAACATCATACTTTTGAACGCCTTCCGCGAACGGATGGAGTTTCCTGAGCTAAAGCGCCGTGCCCTTGAGCAGATGAAAGATTGGGAGCCAGACTCAGTGATTATTGAGAAGAAAGCCTCCGGTGCTCCTTTAATTTATGAGATGCGGGCTATGGGAGTGCCTGTCCAAGAGTTCACTCCAAGCAAAGGTAACGACAAAATTAGTAGGCTAAACGCAGTTTCAGATTTATTTGCCTCTGGCCGAGTCTGGACTCCTAACTCACAGTGGGCTGACGAGGTTATAGACGAGGTTGCATCTTTCCCCGCTGGGGAGCATGATGACTACGTGGACAGTGTATCCCTTGCGTTGATGAGGTTCCGCAAGGGTGGGTATATTCGCTCCGCACTGGATGAAGAAGACGAATTTTCTGCTTTTAGACGCAGGAAAGAAGCGTATTACTAAGGACAAATTATGGCAATCGACAAGGCACTTAACCAAGCTCCAATGGGTCTACAAGACGAAGACCTAATGATGGCCGAGCCTGCTATTGAGATTGAGATTGAAGATCCTGAGTCTGTCAAAATTAAGACAGGAGGATTAGAAATAGAAATTGAGCCGGATGAAAATGGCGATGACTTTAACGCTAACCTCGCTGAAGAGATGGATAAAGGAGAACTGACCGAGTTATGCGGTGATTTATTGGGTGATTTTGAAGACGACATTAGCAGTCGCAAAGACTGGGTTCAGACTTATGTAGATGGCTTAGAACTCTTAGGAATGAAAGTCGAGGACAGAACCGAACCCTGGCCGGGGGCTTGTGGGGTGTATCACCCACTCTTATCAGAAGCACTTGTAAAGTTCCAAGCCGAAACCATGATGGAGACTTTCCCTGCTAAGGGGCCAGTGAGAACACAGATCATTGGTAAAGAGACTCCAGAGAAGCGAGACGCTGCAGTTCGTGTTCAAGATGACAT
>Ga0194130_10001794_pt1 | contig 33079 bp, 25 predicted proteins | sample TA2KigsurfametaG_FD_160084 | JGI IMG/M metagenome (GOLD analysis project Ga0194130, IMG submission 160084) | Freshwater microbial communities from Lake Tanganyika, Tanzania - TA2015050 Kigoma 12 surface | ecosystem: Environmental > Aquatic > Freshwater > Lake | place: Tanzania: Lake Tanganyika...
CTGACTTACCATCCTCAACAAGTGCTACTTTGGAGCCACAAAATAATCAACCAATACCAATACAACAAGAAGTAACGTCATCACAACAAAATAATGGTGGCGGTTTAAATGCTGGTGAAATAGCTGGTATTGTGATAGGTTCTTTAGCTGGCTTAACTGCTTTAGGTGCTGGTGCGAAGTTACTTTATGATAGTAAATATGAAATAACTAATATGCTTCGATCTAGAGACCCCACAATTTATGTAACTACTTCTATTCCTTTAACTCGAGCAGGTTCGCAAACTTCGCAAACTAGTCAAAATCAGCAATACGACTTAAATGATATTAGTTCAGGAGGCGGTGGATCAGGAAATACTTCTTCTAGTAATGATCCTTCTTTAACTCGAGCAGGTTCGCAAACTTCGCAAGTTAGTCAAAACGACTTAAATGATATTAGTTCAGGAGGCGGTGGATCAGGAAATACTTCTTCTAGTAATGATCCTTCTTCAACTCAAGCAGGTTCTAACACTAGTCAAGCCGGCTCAGGGGCTGTAATAATTTCTGCGCAACCTCCTGCTCCTGTTTTAACAGGTTCTGGTTCTGTAACAGTAAGTTCTGAACTTGTATACAACAAAACCCCAAGAGCGGGAAGATAGGACCCCAAGAAGATTAATCAATTAACTCACCTAAAACATGAAATAATATTTATTTTATTCTACCGTGACAGATTTGGCAAGATTGCGAGGCTGATCAACATCATGACCCTTAAACAAAGCGACAAAATACGCCAATAATTGCAAAGGAATTATTGGTATAATAGCTTCTTGAATTACGCCCTCAATTTCAGGAATTTCAATTTGATTGCGCGCCATTTTGGCAAATGATTCAATTCCTTTTTTATCACTTATAAACAAAATTTTTCCCCCTCTCGCGTTAACCTCTTGCGCGTTTGAAAGAGTTTTTTCAAAAATCTCGTTATCATTATTGCGCACCGCAATCACTACAACCGGCATTTTTTTGTCAATTACGGCAATTGTGCCATGCTTTAATTCTCCAGCCTGAATAGCTTGAGCGTTAATATAAGTGAGTTCACGAAATTTAAGGGCCGATTCAAAAGCCGTTATTGATGAAATTGAACGACCAATATAAAGAATTTGCTTAGAATTAGTAAGTTTCGACGCAATTTTTTTAAGATGACGAATTGATTCATCTTCAAAGATTTGGCTCATTTTTTAGCACTTTTAGCTAACTCTTGCAGATATTGAGCTTGGTTTTGCTCAGAAATGCTGTTGTTAATTTTACCCAAATAAATCGCCAAAATAGCCAAAACTGCAACTTGCGCAGTATAGGCCTTTGTTGAAGCAACTCCAATTTCTGGCCCAGCTAGAGTTCTAATAACAGAATCGGATAATTGCGCCATAGTGCTATGAGGCACATTAACGATTGATAATATTTTTTGATGATGTTGCTTGGCATGCTTGAGGCTGGCAAGAGTATCAGCGGTTTCACCCGATTGCGATATAAATATCATCAAATTTCCATCACTAAAAGGTTTTTTTCGATAACGAAACTCCGATGCAATATCAACCTCAACCTCAATATTGGCAATTTGTTCAAATAAATATTTAGCCACCATTCCAGCATAATATGAAGTTCCACAAGCAACGATGGTAATTTTTTTGACTTCACTAATATCAAAAGAAAAATTTGGTAAATGAATTTTGTTTTGCGCTAAATCAACATAAGATTGGAGAGTTTCTTCAAGAACTTTGGGCTGTTCATAAATCTCTTTGAGCATGAAATGTTCAAAACCATTTTTGGTTACTTGGTTTTTTTGCGATTCAAGAATTTTAGGGATTTTTTTAACCTCATTGCCATTTTTATCATAAATTTCGATACGATTTTTATATATTAAACCGAATTCATCGTCATCTAGAAATATAATTTGATTGGTAAAATCCGCCAAACCATAAAAATCGGAAGCAACATAATTTTCGTGCTCACCAATGCCAATAACAATTGGCGAACCTTTTTTGGCAACGGCGATAACTTCTTCATGATTTTTAAACATCACCGCGATTCCGAAGGTCCCATGAATTTGAGACGAAGCTTTAATTAGTGAACGAATTATATCATTTTCTTGCGCATAATAATATTCAATTAAATGAGGTAAAACCTCAGTATCGGTTTGACTAACAAATTTAGAGCCAAACTTTGAAAGCTTATTTTTTAAATCTTGATAGTTTTCGATAATGCCATTGTGAACAACGCAAACCTGAGAAGAAGCATGAGGGTGAGCATTTTCACGACTTGGAATTCCATGAGTTGCCCAACGAGTATGTCCAATTCCAGTGTTGGAATTAATTTTTCTTTTTTTGAGGGCGTTTTCGAGGCGAATTATTTTACCTTCCTCTTTAATAATGGTAAATTTTTTATCTTCGTAAAAAGCAATTCCGGCTGAATCGTAACCTCGATATTCAAGTTTTTTTAAACCCGAAATAATAATTTCTGAAACCCTATTTGAACCAACGGCACCAATTATTCCACACATTTGATATTAATTAAGTTATTAAAATGATTAAAATATTTGAATCATGTATGAGCTAGAGTATCAACGCTTTTAGCAAAGTAAATTGTAATTTTTTGTAAAATCTAGTAATAAATTTAAACATCTTTCCAATTTCACTCCTAAAAAATTTAAATAATGAGTCCTGAACCGCTCCAGAGCATTATTTACTTGAGAAAAAAATATGATTTTGTAAATATAAAAAAATTTTAACGTCAACAATTCTCTCACAGAATTATAAGGCTTTTGACACAAATAATCACAATCTAAATGTTATTTTTTAGAAAAATTAACAAACCTAAAACATTAATTTTGTTATGGCTCGCTTTTAGTTTGGGGATTTACACAACATCAATTGCAGAATCATTTTGCGCTAACAAGCAGAATTCTATCGCCTCAAACTTTAGCGAAGTTTCAAATATTGAATTTACCAAAGAACAAAAATTATCAATAAAACTAAATCAGAAAGCCGATTATAAAATATTCACCTTGTCGAATCCGAATCGGATCGCAATTGAAATCAAAAACACTAAAATCTCTGATAAATTAACAACACAAAAACCTGATTATGTTTCAAAAATAACTTTTGATAAGAATAGTGACAAATCAACAATATATATATTTTTTAACGAAAAATTTATCACAAAAAATACTTTTTTTGATGCCAAGCAAAATTTAATTACAACCGAATTAACCCCAAAAAACCCAAAAATTATTATAGATTCGAACGAGCCAAATCAATCTTATATTGGCTCTAAGCCAAAAAACTCAATTATTGCGGAGTCGACAAAAACTCTACAAACAACTTCAAACAAAAATTTTAAAAAAATTGAAGATATACTCGATAAAATTCCGTCAGATGAAGATAAAGAAGATAAAAATGAAGATAATTTTGATACTAAAAATGAAAAAACTTATGATTCAAAAAAAACCCCTGATGATCAGAATCGCCAAAACCAAGCATTTGATAATAAAGATTTGGTCGTTAAAAAAACTCACAATTCGGTTGTTAAATACAAAATCCGCCAACCCAATGATAATAAAAACAATTCTCTTGCCAAAATCAATCTTAAAAATATCAACTCAAATTCTGAAACCTTAATAACTCAAATTCCTAAGAGACCCGTTATTGTTATCGATGCCGGTCATGGCGGTAAAGACCCAGGAACTATTGGTCTGTTTGCTCGAACAAAAGAAAAGAACATTACTTTATCATATGCCAAGGAGCTTGCTAAAAATCTTGCCAAGGAAAAAAAATATAAAATTTATCTTACGCGCGATGACGATTTTTTTATACCACTCGATAAAAGAGTGGCAAAGTCGCGCAAGAAAAAAGCTGATCTATTTATTTCGCTTCATGCTAATTCAATTGTCGATAAAAATGTATCGGGCTTTTCAATTTACACTCTTTCCGAAACTTCTTCAGACAAACAAGCTGAGCTCTTAGCGCAAAAAGAAAATCAGGCCGATATAATTAACGGCATCGACTTTTCTGGGGCTAGCAAGGATATTATGAAAACCCTAATTGACTTATCTCAACGCGAATCAAAAAATAGTTCAGCGCGATTAGCCAAATTTATTATTAAGGAAGTTAAAAAAGCGGATATTGAAATTTTACAAAATACTCATCGTTTTGCCGGTTTTATGGTTTTAACCGCACCTGATATGGCTTCGGTTTTAATTGAATTAGGTTATTTATCTAATAAAACCGAGGAAAAAATGTTAAATAGCTTAAGTTATCGACGACTAGTTGCCAAAACTTTAGCATCAGCAATTGACCAATATTTTAATAACTACAAATAAAATTATGAGCGAAAATAAAACTCCGAAATCACAAAAAAATAGCGACGATAATCAAGATGATTATTTTGCTATTGATATATTTAACCAAAATACACAAAACGATGATGTCGATATATTCGGCAATAAAATTAAACAAAATGTCGAATATGGTACCCAAACTTCAAGTAGTCCAGTTGTCGATATTTTTGGCAATAATATCTCTCAAGATGTTCAATTTGGCGTCCAAAGATCTTTTGGCGAAGATATAAGTCCATCAATCAAAGACATGATTAACAAGCTAGAGTTGGCGGTTAAATCTAACAAATTTGATGAGGAAACCGTAAATCTCTTCCAACAAATTTCTAGCCTTGTTACGCTCGATAGAATTTCACAAATCAGTCCAATTTTAAACGCCCCTACTCTAACCTCAATCCGCGATAAATCTTCGACTTATATTCAACAACAAAATAATTTACAAAATTCAATTCAACCTAATAATTCCGACAAAATCACAAACGATAAACATCAAATTTTATCGGCACAAGAAATCAAAACAATGCAATGTGAATTTCTAGAATCACGAAACGATTATCAAAAAAACATCGAAAATATTAACCAAATCAACTCTGAACAGCTTAATAAAGATTCAAAAAATCATAATTTTTAAAAATATTTTTAGGTTTTAAAACTAGATTTTTATAAAATAATCGAAAAAATGCCCCAGTCTTTTGAAACCATCGCAAAATTAATAAATTCCAATCTATGAAAAAAACTATCAGCATTCTATTTGCCGGACTCATATTTATGGGCGTATTGGGCGTTAGTTTTGCGTTTATTATTTTTAAACAATTTAGCGAAAATCTGCCAGATTATGAACAGCTCAAAAATTATAATCCAATGATAACAACTCGTCTTTACGCTTCTGACGGGTCCTTGATCAGTGAATTCTCTAAAGAAAAAAGAATATTTGTTCCCATCGATTCAATTCCAAAAAATTTAATCAATGCTTTTTTGGCCGCCGAAGATGCCAATTTTTATAAACATTCTGGGATTGATTTATTTGCAATATTTCGCACCTCCGTCACCAACACTTTTGGCGCCATAAGTGGAGAAGGTGGAATGGGAGGCGCTTCAACAATCACTCAACAAGTTGTTAAAAATTTTCTTTTATCTCGCGAAAGAACTTTTCAGCGCAAAATTAAAGAAGCAATTTTGGCTTATCGCATGTCAAAAACTTTTCCGAAGGAACGTATTTTAGAATTATATTTGAATCAAATTTATCTGGGCTCAGGGGCTTATGGAGTGGCCGCCGCTGCCCAAGTATATTTTGATAAATCTATTGATGAACTTACGCTCGAAGAAGTCGCTCTTTTGGCAACTCTTCCCAAAGCTCCATCGAAACTTGATCCACGCAAAAATATTCAAAAAGCCAAAGACCGACGCAACTGGGTTATTGATCGCATGATTGCTGAAAATTTTATTGAAGAAAAAATTGGCAAAATTGCCATGGAACAGCCGATTATTCTGAAAACCCGCGTCGATCAAGATTCGATTCGAGCGAGTTTTTTTTCTGATACTGTCAAAAAAGAACTCACCAATCTTTATGGATCGGATAATGTTTTTGAAAATGGCATAGTTGTTCGTACTACCCTTGATCCAAAAATTCAAAATATTGGTATCAATGCTTTGGAAAAAGGTATTGAAGATTATGATAAAAAACATGGCTATCGAGGCGCTCTTGGTCAAGTAGACATTACAGGTAAATGGCAAGAGCAACTCGAAAAATTTGATGTTAAAAAACTTTATAAAGAATCTTGGCTAAAAGCGGTAGTTTTATCTGTATCGAAAGATTTGGCTTCAATTGGTATCGAAAATGGCGAAATCGGATCAATTGAATTCGCTTCGGTTAAGTGGGCAAAAAAATATAAAACTATTGATTCTCGAGGGCCAGCACCCAAAAAGATCAACGATGTTATGAATGTTGGTGATGTGATTTTGGTTGAAAAATCGGCCAAAGAAGGAATCTTCAATCTCCGACAAATTCCTGAAGTTAATGGCGGTTTTGTTGCTCTTGATCCTCATACCGGAAGAGTTATCGCTATGTCTGGTGGATATGTTGATCAACCCAACCAATTTAATCGCTCAACTCAAGCTCTTCGTCAACCCGGATCAACCATGAAAACTTTTGGTTATATTGCGGCACTTGAAAATGGCTTCACTCCTGCATCAGTTGTGATGGACGAAGAAATATCTTTAAACCAAGGAATTGGTTTACCACCCTATCGACCTTCAAATTATTCTGGAGAATTTTATGGATTAACCACACTTAGAACAGGTTTGGAACAATCTCGAAACGTTACCACAGTTCGAATGGCAGATATGGTTGGGCTTGATAAAGTCGTCGAAGTTGTCAAAAGATTTGGCGTCAATGATAATCCAAAACAGATTTATTCATTAGTTCTTGGTTCGACCGAAACAACCGTTATGAGACTTGCAACCGCTTACGGGATGATGGTTAATGGTGGCAAAAAAATTACTCCATCAATGATTGAAAAAATTCAAGATCGAGATGGAAAAACCATATACAAACGCGACAAAAGAACATGTAATAATTGCTTTATAAATAACCTCAACGACTATATCGAAAAAGCCCCCGAACAACTTCCTACACCTATTCTTGCTGATGATCGCGAAACAGTTACCGATAGCGCAACCGCTTACCAGATTACTTCTATGCTTCAGGGCGTTGTTGATAGAGGAACTGCCGGTCGCGCAAAATCAATTGGGAAAATTATAGGCGGTAAAACTGGCACCACCAACAACTCTTTTGACTCGTGGTTTGTTGGCTTCTCTCCCGATTTAGTAATGGCGGTTTACGTTGGTTTTGATACACCAAAATCTCTTGGAAATGAAGAAACTGGCGCTTCAGTTGCCTTACCAGTTTTTATCGACTTTATGAAAGAGGCTATGCAAGATAAGCCTTCGATTCCATTCAGAGTCCCAAATACCGTAAAACTAGTTAAAATCGATAGAACAACAGGTAAATATCCAACTCCATCAACTCCTAAGGAAAAAATCTTTTTTGAAGCACTAAAAGTTGAAGACAATCTTGAAGAAACTCAATCAGATAGCTCTTCTTCAGACTCTTCAGATAAAGATAGCAGTTCCCAAGAGTTCAAAAATAATCTCGACGAAAATCAACCATCAGGCATTTATTAATGGACTACATTATAATTCTTAATATCGCATTAGGACTTTCTATGACTCTGAGTTTGTTGAGGTTTTTTCACTCCAACAACTCTTATGAAAAAATAATGTGTTTTTATTTAATGTTTACCCAATTTATTTTGCTTTTTTTAACAATTTCAAAAGCTCAATTTAGCGAAATATTTGATATAATTATAATCTTATTTTTACTCAAATTGGTGGCTGTTTTATTTCTATTGTTTAACCGCAAAAAAATATGATTGAGTTGGTTATTGTAATTCTAATTTGCTTATCATCACTTCTTATTATCATTGCCACTTGCGCCCTACTCAGAAGCAACGATATATATACAATGGGACATATAATAATGATATTTAACTGCTACTTAGTTCCATTAATTTTGCTTGCAATTGAGGTTCGTAATTTTTCAGTAATGTCAATTTTAAAAATTGTTACCATCGGAATTTTAAATATCGTAATTTCCAACATAATTTGCCACTTAGTTTTAAAAAGAGCGATGATTAACAAAATTTACCCAGATGCCGAAATTATCGATAAGAATTAATGCTTTTTTGTCGATAAATCGAATTAAAGTGATGGTGGCTTAGATGATGTTTTATGTTAAAACTGCTATTTCAACGCAATATTTTTTGGCAAAACTAGGCCAAAAATAATAATTTTGAGATGAGAATTTTCGGAAAAATTGATTAAAAACTTAGTTAAGCAATTTTTGATAAACTTCTAAAGTTTTTTGACACATCAAATCATTTGAAAAGTTTTCTTCGATATTTTTACGACCTGCCATACCCATTTTGTCAGCCTGTTCTTTTGGCATTTCTAAAACTAAATCAATAACATTTGCTAAAGCATTAACATCATGAGGCTCAACAAGGTAACCAGTTTCTTTATCAATTATCGTTTCGAGAGCACCGCCAATTTTAGTAGCAATAATTATTTTAGATGAAGATTGTGCTTCGATAGCAATTCTTCCAAAAGCTTCGGGGCGAAGGCTTGGAGCAACAACAAAATGCGATAAATAATAGGCAGATTGCATATCTCGACAAGGTCCAACAATACGAATTTTTCCAGCTAAATTTTCGCGAACAATTTTTTGTTCAAGCTTTTTGCGAAATTTTTTATGACCATGATCGGAGCCAACCATCACACAAAAAAAATCATTTTTAACTTTAGCTAAAGCATCAATTAAAAATTCATGGCCCTTCCATGATGTAAATCTTGCGGGCATAAGGATAATTTTTTTGTCTTCGGGTAAGTTCCAATTTTTGACAAGGTCAATTACTCGATTTTTAGAAATTTTTTCACAATTAAAATATTTTAGATCAACCCCACGCTGAATAACATCAAGCTTGCTTTCAAAATCATCTTTATAATATTTGAGTAAATAATTTTTTATATAATTTGAAACGACTATGATTTGATCAGCTTTCAACATCATAGCATTGTATAATTTTTTTAACGGAAAAACTTGCCAAAACAAAAAATTTAATGAATAAGTGCCGTGAATTGTTGAAACAAGTTTGGTTTTAGTATTTTTACAAGCAAAATATGCGCTCCACATTGGCGCTCTTGAGCGAACATGGACTATATCAACCGCATTATCTTCAAGAACTTTTTGGATTTTGTTAATATTTTGAAAAATCGTAAAGGGGTTTTTTGATTTAACATTTAGGTTAATATGTTCAATTTTTGCTTCTTTTAAATCATACACCATAATTCCACCACGCGACATCACAATCGGCCTAAACCCAGCATTCTTAAGGGTTTTTGCAATATCAATTGTGCCCCTTTCGACGCCACCACTTTCAAGCGAGGGAATAATTTGTAAAACAACTTTTTGTTGAGGTATTTTGTCCATGTTTATGATAGAATGATAGTTTCATCGCGCTTTGGCCCAGTAGATATTATAACAACTTTGACTTTGCATAAGGATTCGATTTTGGCAATATATTCTTGGGCTAATTTAGGCATATTTGTGAGAGATTTTACACCAACTGTAGATGATTTCCAACCTTGCATTTCAATATAAATTGGCTCGATTTTATCCCACATTTCAATCGATTGCGGTAAGTAATCATATTCTTTACCGTCAATTTTATAGCCAACGCAAATTTTGATAATTTCTAATTTATCGAGCACATCGATTTTGGTAAGCGCTACACTTTTAATCGAAGATAAATTTATAACCTGCTTAATCAAAACTGCGTCAAACCAACCGCAACGACGATTTCGGCCGGTTACAGTCCCAATCTCATTTCCTTCAATTCTAAGAAATTCACCAGTTTCATTATTTAATTCGGTTGGAAATGGACCAGAACCAACTCTGGTTGTATAGGCTTTTAAAATTCCAATTGTATCGTGAACATCTCCAATCCCCAAACAAGACCCGAGAGCAATTTGTCCAGCAATGGTATTACTAGAGGTAACAAAAGGATAAGTACCGAATGATACATCCAGAAGCGCTCCTTGGGCACCTTCAAACATCACTGGACCATGTTTTTTGAGATGCGAAGAAATTTCAAAAGATGATCTTGAAAAAGTTAAAATTTTTTGGCGAATCGGCTCTAATTCTTGAAGAATTTTATCAACGCTAACCTCGTGAGCACCAAGACTTTTTCTAAGTAAGTTATGGAAATATAACAAATTATTTAGGCGATTTTTAAGAATTTCTTGGTTGCTTAGATCACAAATTCTAATGGCCCTCCTTCCAACTTTATCTTCATAGGCAGGACCAATTCCACGCCCAGTCGTACCGATTTTATCTTTACCTTTTTGCTCTTCGAGAAGTTGATCAAGCTCCCGATGAATTGATAATATAAGACAGCAATTATCAGCGATTGCTAAATTTTGTGGAGAAATCTTGATGCCAGCTTGTTCAATTTTTTGAATCTCCGAAAAAAGCGCAAGGGGATCAACAACTACTCCAGAGCCAATTACTGAAAATTTGCCACGAATAATGCCAGATGGCAACAGACTTAGTTTAAAAGTTTTTTCATCAACTTTAATGGTGTGTCCAGCATTGTGTCCACCTTGAAACCTAACAACTGCATTAAATTTATCTGATAAAAAATCGACGATTTTTCCCTTACCCTCATCTCCCCATTGTAATCCAATAATTGCGGTATTAGTCATTTTGATGTTTTTTATTTTTTAAATTATTATTTATTGAACTCGAAGAATTATTGAGTGAAAAATGCCTACTACAGTAGGGACAAACAACAAAATCATTTTCTCCCATGTTTAAATAAATTAAAGGGTGCTTTGAGGTTTCAGAACTTCCATCGCAAGAAATTTTTTTGCTATTTGTATACAAAACATCGCTGTTCTTAAAATTAGTTTGATGATTCATTTTTATGATTTAAATTCATGAATTGAAGTGTGTAAAAATAAATTACATTGTTAACCAAGTTTTTCAACAAACAAAATGCAAATATTTATAAAAATATTTTTATTTCTGATTTTAATGCTTCAAAACAGCTTTGGAGCGAGTTCACCTTGGCAGAATCACGATCAAAGCGGTGCCAAAACCTCACTAATTGGTAGTTATTTCAACGAAGATAATCAAAAAAAATTAGTAATTGGAGTTGAATTCAAACTTGAAGATGGCTGGAAAATCTATGGTAATGACGAGAGCGGAATTGGTATGCCTCCCCAATTCATCTTAAACTCATCAACAAACTATAAAAATCATACGGTTTACTTCCCCCCAGCGTTTGAAGGAACTGAACAAATTGGCTCTGAATCGCTAAAATATTCCTACTATAAAAACGAAATTATAATTCCAATTTTCATTGAAACTATTGACTCTAATCAAACCACTAAAATTAACTTAAAATTAGATTATGCGGTATGCAAAGATGTTTGTGTTCCGATTTCTCAAAATTTTAGCCTTGATATCAAAGACATTGACGCTGTCGCTCTTAATAAAATAGAAAAGTTTTACAATAAAAAACTCTATGAAACCAAAATCGAATCCTCAGAGCATTTCAATGAAATCGATATGTCGCTTGGAATTAAAAAATCAATCAAAAACCCAAGCGATAAAATTGTTTTTATGCTTTTACTTGCCATGTTTGGTGGTTTGATTTTGAACATCATGCCATGTGTATTGCCAGTAATTTCAATCAAGCTCATGTCAATCCTGAAGCACTCTGGTGCTCCAACTTCATCAATTCGATTTAGCTTTATTTCGACCATAATTGGTATTTTATTTTGTTTTTTTATTTTGGCTTTTTTTGCTTATTCAATTCAGAGCGTAGGCAACTCTTTGGGATGGGGATTTCAATTTCAAAATCCATATTTTTTAATTTTTCTAATAATAATTTTAGCAATTTTTACAGCTGAATTATTAGGTATTTTTGAAATTAATTTTAATCAATTTTTAGCAACTGCTCTAAATAAAAAAATCTCCGAAAAAGAAGCGCAAAAAAATATTTTTTTACCAAATTTTTTCTCTGGAATTCTAGCAGTGCTTTTGGCCACACCATGTTCTGCGCCATTTTTAGGAACCGCAATTTCTTTTGCCTTAACACAAAATTTTTCAACCATTTTGTTAGTTTTTATTTTCATTGGCATAGGATTTTCGGCGCCCTATTTAGCTCTCATTATATCTCCAAAACTCATAAATTTTCTTCCCAAACCCGGAAAATGGATGATTAAAATCAAGCATTTGATGGCCGGATTTTTACTAGCAACTTCGGTGTGGCTTACCTTTGTTTTAAGCAATACTATCGGTGTTTTACCGTCGCTTTTAGTAGCATTGTTTTCGGCACTAATTTTTGCGTGCTTAAGGCTCCAAAATAACATCTTAAAATCTATTTTTGTGATAATTTTGACGACACTTTCCTTCACTCTTCCACTAGAATTTCATCAACGCCAAATCCAAATCAAAAATGAAAGAGATTCACATTGGAATGTCTTTGACGAATCAATTCTCAACAACTTAATATCGCAAAATAAGATTGTTTTAGTTGATGTTACCGCCGATTGGTGCCTTACTTGTAAGTTCAATAAAATTATGGTTTTGAACGACAAAGAAATTGTTAAAATGCTCAAAGAAGGCAAAATTATTGGACTTAGGGCCGACATTACCAAACCCGACCCCGATATCATGAAATACCTAGCCAAACACAATCGTTACGCCATTCCATTCAATGCTGTTTATGGACCAAGCGCTAAAAATGGTTTACTTACTAGCGAATTTTTAAATAAAAGTGAGTTACTTAAATTGATTGAAAAGGCTCAATAAAATTTTATTGACTTTTTGTTAAGTTATAAGTTTTTGATTCTAGTTTTAGAAATATCCCCATCGAACTTTTTTCTAAATCAATTCTTAATTTATCAATTGAATCGTTGAATATTTTTTCACCGAAACGCGAATTTAATTCATTGATTATTGATTCTAATTTGAAGGAATATTGTTTGTTGATAAAAATTTTAAAGCCGTGATATTATCTGTTATAATTCCATGTTTCAACGAAAAAAATACCATTCATCAAATAGTTAAAGCGGTCAAAAATTCTTCATATCAAAAGATTGAGATAATTATTATTGATGATTTTTCGGACGATGGAACTCGAGAAATCTTAAAAAATGAAATTGAGCCACTGGTACAAAAAATAATATATCAACCTTTTAATCAAGGTAAGGGATCTGCGATCAAAACTGGAATCCAAAACGCTTCAGGTGACATTATAATTATTCAAGATGCCGATCTTGAATATGATCCCAAAGAATATCTAAAAATTATTACTCCAATCATCGAAGATAAGGCAGACGTGGTTTATGGATCTAGGTTTATAAGTGGAGAATGTCGAAGAGTTTTATATTTTTGGCATCGAATTGGGAACGGTTTATTAACTATGTTATCTAATTTTTTCACTAATCTCAATTTAAGCGATATGGAAACATGCTACAAAGCCTTTAGGAGCAACATTATTAAAAATATTACCATCGAAGAAAATCGTTTCGGTTTTGAACCCGAAGTCACCGCTAAAATTGCTAAAGCTAAATGTCGCATTTATGAAGTCGGAATTTCTTATCATGGCAGAACTTATGCCGAAGGCAAAAAAATTTCTTGGAAAGATGGTTTTAGAGCCATATATTGCATTATAAAATACAACTTAAAAAAATAACTTTATGGATATTACCAAATTATCAATTAAACAAACTCTTAAGAGCTTAAACGCCAAAGATTTTAGCGCTATCGAGCTTACTCAAGCCTATATCAAAAATATAGAAAATAATCGTCATCTTAATTGTTTTATCACTGAAACTTTTGATATTGCTTTAGCTCAAGCAAAAAAAGCTGACGAAAACATCGCAAAAAACCAAATGCGCGAACTTGAAGGCATTCCACTTGGTATTAAAGATTTATATTGCACCAAAAACATCCGCACGACTTGCGCTTCTAAAATGCTTGAAAACTTTATTCCACCATACGAATCAACCGTTACCCAAAAACTATTAGATGCTGGCGCGATATGTCTTGGCAAACTTAACATGGATGAATTCGCTATGGGTTCTGCCAATAATAATTCATATTTTGGACGAGTTTTAAATCCTTACAAAAAAAATAACTCCTCCGAAGATTTAGTTGCCGGAGGTTCTTCGGGCGGTTCAGCTTCGGCAGTTTCAGCCAATTTATGCGCTGGCGCTACCGGCTCCGACACGGGCGGATCAATTCGTCAACCGGCTTCATTTACCAACACTGTTGGCGTAAAGCCAACTTATGGTCGCTCATCGCGATATGGAATGATTGCCTTTGCCAGCTCGCTCGATCAAGCCGGAATGTTCGCCAAAAATGTTTATGATTGCGCCCTACTTCAAAAAGTTATTTCGGGCTACGACCCCAAAGACTCAACTTCTATCGACATCGCCGTACCCCAATTCGAAAAACTTCTGAATTCCGATGTCAAAGGTTTAAAAATCGGAATTCCAAAAGAATATCGCGTTGATGGCATGCCCCAAGAAATCGAAAAACTCTGGAAAAATGGTATTGAAATTTTGCTCCAAAAAGGCGCCGAAATCGTTGATATTTCTCTTCCTCACACTCAATATGCCGCCGCGGTTTATTATGTTTTAGCGCCAGCTGAATGCTCTTCAAATTTAGCGCGCTTTGATGGTGTTCGATATGGTTTTAGAACTTCAACTGAAAACTTGTCAATTCAAGAAATGTATCAAAAAACTCGTGCCGAAGGTTTTGGCGCCGAAGTCAAAAAGCGTATTATGATTGGAACTTATGTTTTATCAGCTGGCTATTATGACGCCTACTACAAAAAGGCTCAAAGAGTACGTCGATTAATTTGCCAAGATTTCGTTGAAGCTTTCAAAAAAGTCGATGCCATTCTTACACCTTCAACGCCAAATTCAGCTTTTGGCTTCGAAGAAATGAAAAATTTTGATGCAGTTAAAATTTATCTTAACGACGTTTTTACCGTACCATCAAATCTAGCTGGCCTCCCAGCTATGTCGGTTCCGGCAGGCTTTGACAACCAAGGACTTCCACTTGGTTTGCAAATAATTTCTAAACATTTTGACGAACAAACCATGTTTAATGTTGCTTTAGCCATAGAAGAACAAACATCGCTAAAAAAATAATTACAAAAAACTTCACTTAAAAATGATCAATTTTTTTAGGTCAAATTTTTTGTTCTTTACGCTTGCTTTGATCGGGGTTTCAAGCCTCTTTTACAAAATCGATTTTGGCGCATATTTTATCGGCGATTTAGCTGACGGAAGACTCAACAACCATATCTTCGAGCATTTTTATTTAGCTTTTACCAATCAAATCCCCAGCTTTAAGCAAGCCAGCTTTTTTTACCCCGCTCCCTCAACAATAATGATGAGCGATAGCCACTGGCTTTTGGGGCCGTTTTATAGCCTATTAAGAATCGTTGGCTTTAAAATGGAATTGTCATTTATCTCATAATTTTAGCGGGATGTTTGGCCAATTTCGTGATATGCTACTATGTTCTTAGAAAATTTAACTTTTCGCAAAATGCCTCAGCTGTAGGCGCCTACGTTTTCGCCTTCAGTCAAATCATGTTATTCAAGCTTGACCACATGCAACTTAACTTCAAAATCTTCGTGCCTTTGGCCATTTTGTTTTGCAAAGAATATATCGATAAAAAAGACTTCAAATATATCAGTTACATAGTTCTGTGCATTACTCTACAAATCTTTTGTAACCCTTATAACGGCAATTTTTTGGCTTTTTTTATTTTCACAATATTTTTGTTTTTTCTCAGCCATTTCAAGATCAACGAAATAAATCAAATTTCTCCGCATAAATATTCTCTAAAAATCACGATTCCGCTTTTAATTCTCAGTTTTCTAGCGCTTATGATTTTTGGCAAAGCCTATTTGGAAATTAAAAACTTATACAAACTTAACGCCCCGATAACACTCGGACATTATTTTGAAATTCGCGATCTTTTTACGATATTTAACTCTCCAATCGTCGATTTTATCGCCAAATATATATCGCTTGATTACATGGAAAAAGATGGCGAGAACAGCTTCTTTATAGGCTTCGGAAGCCTATTGGCATTGATATTTTTGTTTACGCAAAAAAATTTTTACAAAGATTTGAATTTGTTCGAAAAAATTTTGCTCAAATCAACAATTTTTATGCTGATTTTCTTTATCCTCGATCAATATTTGGGGTTGTTTTATTTTTTACAAATTTGCATCCCGAGCTTCACAAATCTTCGCGCATCAAATCGATTTTTTTACGTGGTTTTTTTTGGATTTGTTTATTTCTTAACGCTCGCTTTCAACAAAGCTGAGGCGAGCAAACGTCTAAAAATAAAAATATTTTATTGCTTATTTTTAATCGCAATTATCGCCGAATCATCATTTTCCAAAATTAGCAAAACAAAAATTGGCTCAGAGAAAAATAATATTGAGAAATACCAAGAATTAATGGCAAAAAACGGTGGAAATAATTCAATTTTTTGGTTTGTTAGATCAAATAAAGAGCCCATGTATGATGTTATTCAAGAACTAAATATGATGATCGCCAGCCAACAAAAACAATATAAAATAATAAATGGCTATTCTTCATTTATGCCATACATATCGAGACAACTGGAATCTTGCGAAGATTCTTACAATTACTTGCCACAAATAGAAAAAAGTTTTTCACAAGTTTTTGGGCAAGAATTCAAGTATGACAGAGAAAAAATCAAGATTTTTTACAACAAAGAACTCTGCAAAACACCGAAATAATTAGTTAAAAGTCCCTAATAACGGCCCTAAGAACGCCCCTAACAACGCTCTTCAATTTCGAGCAAAATTTTATCGACAAAATCATTCAACTTCATCAAATCTTGCTTATCGCTACCAATTTTTCGCACCGAAACCATATTTTCGTTGGCTTCTTTTTTGCCAACAGCCACAATATATGGAATTTTTTTCAGCGAATGCTCACGAATTTTATACGAAATTTTTTGCGCATCGATATCGAGTTCAACCCTTATGCCACTTGATTTCAGCGCCGAATAAACTTTTTTAGCATATTCATCGGTTTCGTTAGTAATCGTCGCCACCACAACATGCACTGGCGCAAGCCATAATGGAAATTTACCAGCATAATTTTCAATCAAAATGCCGATAAAACGCTCCAAACTCCCAAGAATGGCGCGATGAAGCATAACTGGTCGCTTCTTAGATCCATCTTGAGCAATATAAGTCACTCCCAATCTTTCGGGTAAAACAAAATCGACTTGCAAAGTTCCGCATTGCCATTGGCGCTTCAAGGCGTCGACCAAAGTAAATTCTAGCTTTGGACCATAAAATGCACCCTCACCCGGATTTAATTCATATTCCAAACCAGCATGATTGACCGCTTGCTCTAGTGCCCTTTCGGCCTTATCCCAAACTTCATCCGAACCAGCCCTTTTTTCAGGTCGTGTCGAAAATTTTACCAAAATATCATTAAAACCAAAATCTTTATAAACTGCTTTTAAAAGCTCACAAAAAGCCAAAGTTTCGTCGTTAATTTGATGTTCTTCACAAAAAATATGAGCATCATCTTGCGTGAAAGACCTAACTCGCATAATGCCGTGAAGTGACCCCGAAGATTCGTTACGATGGCATGAACCAAATTCAGCCATTCGCAATGGAAGTTGACGGTAAGATTTTAAATCTTGGTTAAAAATTTGTACATGCCCAGGGCAATTCATGGGTTTAACTGCCAGAAGACGATTCTCCGATTCGGCAATAAACATATTGTCGCGAAATTTTTCCCAATGACCTGATTTTTCCCACAAAACTTTGTCTATTAATTGCGGAGTTTTGACCTCGATATATCCATTATCAAAAATTTTTTTACGAATATAATTCTCAATTTCTCGATATAAAATATAACCCTTATGATGCCAAAATACTGATCCGGTGGCCTCTTCCTGAATATGAAATAAATCAAGTTCACGACCAAGTTTGCGATGATCGCGTTTTTCGGCCTCTTCAAGCATGTGAAGATAATTTTTTAACGATTCTTCGCTTTCCCAAGCCGTTCCGTATATACGTTGCAACATTTCATTTTTGGAATCACCACGCCAATAAGCACCAGCGACTTTCATCAATTTAAAGTATTTTATGTGGGAGGTCGAGGGAGCGTGAGGTCCGCGACATAAATCAATAAAATTTCCTTGACGATAAAGAGAAATTTTTTCGTTAGATGGAATTGAAGCAATAATTTCGGCTTTATATTTTTCGCCAATTTTTTCGAAAAATTTTACGGCTTCGTCGCGTTCCCACTCTTCACGCGTAATTTTTTCATCGCGCTTAGCTATTTCATGCATTTTGTTTTCAATTTTTTCTAAATCTTGCATCGAGAAAGCCTCGCTTCTGGCAAAATCATAATAAAAACCATTTTCAATTGCCGGCCCAATAGTGACTTGAGTTTCGGGATAAAGCTCTTTGACTGCTTCAGCCATAAGGTGGGCGCAATCGTGGCGAATTATTTCGAGAGCGTCATTGTGGCTCGAAGAGTTATTTGCAGATTTTGGCGTAATTATTTCTATCGAAGCATTATTTTTGATCAAGCAAGACAAATCTTGAAGCTTTCCATCAACTTTGATTGCCAAAGCCAATTTCGATAAAGAAAGTGAAATAGATTTGGCAATTTCAACGCCACTCACACCCTTTGGATATTGACGCACTGCACCATCGGGCAATTTAATTTCGATAATATTATTCATTTTATTGATAATTTTTTTGATAATTATTGTGCAAGTAAACTCTTAGATCTTTATTTAAAGCTAAATCATTTCGATTCTCAATTGTATAATTTTTTTTGACAAAAGCGCAGTTTGAAGCTGTTTTTTCTCTTAAAACCAATAAATTAAATTTAAAGTTATTTGCAAAATATTTGGTTAATTTATCGCATATTTGATTAGTGAGATGAAAAATCATTACATGTTTATCATTTTTAATCATATGCATCATCGGTGATCGATAAACATCATCGATAAAATCAACATCAATACCAATATCATTTTGCGCATATTCATCCATTATTTTTTCAAGAAGCTGTGTTTGCAAAGCAACTTTTTTTTGATCAAAAATTATCAAATCGATAATCGATATTTGCAATAAACCGACGAAAATTAAGATTGGGATAATGAATTTTTTTAACTTATTTAAATCGTAATTTCGGAAGATTAAATAAAAAATTATTGGGACACCGCTTATTAGCATTCTGTAACCATCATGACCATAAAACAGGATTAACATGACATAAAATATAAAATAAAAACTCTCGATAACTATTATTTTTGGCAATGTTTTTAATCGTAAATTTTGAAAAATTTTGATTAAAAAAAACATTAAGCCCGCCAACATTATCAAAAAAATCATCAAGTTGTGATACGTATAATTTATATAAAGTTTCAACATAAAAAAAGTGGTAAAATAAAGTTGTTCAAAAGGGTTATTAAGTAATTTTTTATAATTAATAATTATTGTGTTTAAATAATGCCAAGCAAGATTATTGTAAGCGTAAAGATGAATAATAAATGGCAAAACAATCGCAAAGATTACAAAAAATATGGTATTTTTGATGTCAATTTCTTGCTCTTCTTTTTGGAATTCATTTTTGGAAAATTTACAAAATAACCTAAAAAACAAACCTAAAACTGGAATCAAAACTAAATATTTGACTCTTAAAAACATTATGGTTGAGCTTAAAAAAAGGCATAAATAATAAAAACCTCCTTCACGCTTTTTGGCAAATAAAGTTAAATAAAAACTTATCATAATAAATGCGCCAGTGAATATTTCGGCGTTTGAATCGCATAAAAAAATCAACAATGGCGAAAACCACAAAACCAAAATTAAGTTTATGAATGATTTTTTTGGTTCTAAATAATTGATTAAGATTAAATGACAAAAATAAAGCATCGTCAAACATAAGACAAATTGCGATGAAGCGATCACAAAAAATTCATTGTCAAATAAAAAAAAGAATAACGATAAAAAAAGCGAATAAATTGGAAAATGGTAGGGCTTGAAGTTCTGTAAATCGTAATTAGCAAATTCAACTTGATCAAAATATAAATCCAAACCCAACTTGGCAATATCATGAATTGAGCTTTGTCTATAAATATTTTTAGCCTCGGTTAAATAATAACCATAAGCATCATTAGTTGAAAAAACTGGTTTGCCGTCAGCCATAAAATAAATCAGCAATTGAGCACAAAGAATCATTAAAGCGAAACCCGCAAGACAATGAATTTTGTTTTTAAAATCAAAGTTGCTTAGATAATTTGTCAAAAAATTTTTCATAAAAATGGTGATTTTATTTTTTGCTAGAATTGAATTCGGTAGGCTCAAGATAGTGATAAAATTCTTCACCGATTTTTATTTCATCGCGACCTTTTGAAGACCTCCAATTATTGGTATCGCGCAAAGAAAAAATACAACCGCAATATTCTTGTTTATAAAATTCTTCATCTTTGGCGATTTGGTACATGCGCTCTGCTCCCCCAAACTTTCGCCAATTATATGTCCAATAATTAACTCCTTCATAATTTTTTGAAGCTCGAACCCCGCATTCATTGATTTGATCCATATTTTTCCAACGCGAAATTCCGAGAGAAGAAGTGATTACGTTAAAACCATTTTCATGGGCATAAAGTGCGGTGCGCTCAAAACGCATATCGAAGCATTTTGTGCATCTAACGCCACGCTCTGGCTCCATTTCAAGACCTTTAGCACGCGCAAACCAGTTCTGAACATCGTAATCTGCATCAACAAAAGGAATTTCAAGCTTTTCAGCGAATCGAATATTTTCAAGCTTACGAATTTCATATTCTTTTTTGGGGTGAATATTAGGATTGTAAAAGAAAATTGTTAGATCAATATTTGAGGCTTTCATTCGCTCCATAATATCGCCTGCACAAGGCGCACAGCAACTATGCATCAAAACTTTATTGCTATTAAATTCAGCCGGAATTTCTAATAAGTAATTTTGATTTTGACTTGACTTAGATTGCTCCATGACCTCGTTGGTTTTTTTATTTTTTGACTCTAAAAAATCACGCTGACGATTGTTTTTTATATTCATTGCAAGACGTAAATTTGATAAATTGAAATTGTTTTTAGTGTTTTAAAGAATATATTTTGAGCCCTACCAGTCTAAATCAATACTAAAAATATACAATTAAAAATTATGCCGGAATTACCAGAAATTGAAACCATAAAACTCGGAATTCAATCCATCAAAAACTTGCAAATTACAGAAATCTATCGCTCTAATCATCGCCTTCGAATCGATTCAGCTCATGATTTATCAAGCATTAACACTCAAGAAATCGTTGATATTACTCGTCGCGCACGATATTTAATAATTAAACTTTCAAATCAAAAATCTCTCATCATTCATCTTGGAATGAGCGGAAGAATTACTTTATCGCCACAATTTTACAAACTAAAACATGACCACTTTGCATGCCAATTTAATAATGGTCAATGGATGATATACAACGATCCAAGACGCTTTGGTTTTATCGATTTAATCAATAATGATGATATTAAAAACCATAAAATGCTTAAAAGCCTTGGTCCCGAGCCGCTTTCAACCGAATTTAATCCAGATTACCTTGCCCGCCAAATCGCCAATAAAAATATCAACATTAAAACCTTGATGATGGACAATAAAATCGTAGTTGGAGTTGGCAATATTTACATCAATGAATCACTTTTTGATGCAAAAATATCGCCATTACGTAGCGCAAAATCTCTTAATAAAAAAGAGGTCGAAAAACTAACCAATTCAATCAAAAAAATTATTGGAAATGCTATCGAAATGGGCGGTTCATCGATTTCTGACTATCAGAATGCTCAAGGTGAATTTGGTTCATTTCAAACTGTTCACAAAGTTTATGATCGCGCTAATCAAAAATGTTTTTCGTGCAATTGTAATATTGAAAGAATTGTTCAGAATCAAAGGTCATCATTTTTTTGTAAAAAATGTCAAAAATAAATACCCTTATAAATTATGTTAAAAATCACAAAATCTACTTTAAAAATAGCTGTAATTTTTCTACTAAATATTGGCTTGCTATCATGCAAAACAAAGCTTTATGACAACAATTTTCAGTCCAATAATTTTTTTTCTGAAAATAAATTTGTTGATGGAACTCAAGATGTACCCTTAGCAGATGGCCTCGAAATAATTGATGATGATGGAGTAGATTTTGACACCATCCTTGGAAGTTATAGCTCAGTGAACTACAAATCAAAAAATGATAATAACGAAATAATAAAATTTTATAACCAATCATTGCCAAAACTGGGGTGGAAAGCGATCAAGATAGCTAAAAATTCTTTGATATTTCAGCGTGATAATCAAAAACTTGAAATCAAATTTTTACTACAAAATTCTGAGAATGTAGTGATTTTTTCTACCACCACCAAAACCAAATAAACTCAATATAGCACTTAACGGCGACTACATTAATTTCATCAAGAATTGTTTTTGTTGTAAATCAAAAATTGGGCAAAAATTGGGCAAAAATTGGGCAAATAAATATCTATAATAATTTGGTATTACCATAATCAATTTCACGATGATATTTGCGCTTTGTAAAGGCCATTATTAAACCAAAACAAATTGCTGTCGCCATCAATGATGATCCCCCATAACTAATGAACGGTAATGTCATGCCCTTGGTTGGAAATATGCTCAAACTTACTCCGGTATTTACAATAACTTGCATAACAAACTGCATCATCAGTCCACACATCGACAAATATACGAATAAATCTTTTTCTTCGATTGCTCGTTTGACAATTCTGATTACCAAATAACCAAAAATTAATAAAATTATTGCGCAAGAAATAATTCCAAATTCTTCGGCAATGGCTGAAAAAATGAAATCAGTATGAACATCGGGAATATGTTTTTTGACCATTCCATTTCCCGGCCCTTTACCAAAAAAAGATCCATTAACAAAAGCATCTAAAGCTCTTTCAGCTTGATAATTTTTTTTACCTGAATCCAAAAAACGATTAATCCTATCTTCAACATGCGGAAGTGAAAGATATGCGCCAACCCCACCAAAAACTGCCAGAAAAGCCAATCCGCCAATTAATATTAGTGGTAAACCATATAAAAAAACTTGCGTTGCCCAAATTGCCAAATATGAAACCATCATTCCAAAATCGGGTTGCATGAACAAAAGCGTCATAAGAATTAGAAGGCTTAGAAGAGATATTCCGTATTTAAATTGAATTTTGGTGTAATAAAATTTTTGTAAACATAAAGCATTAAAAATTATAAAAAAAGTTTTCGCAAATTCTGATGGTTGCAAAGTTAGTCCAGCAAATGAAATCCAGCGAGTAGCACCCTTAGCTTTTGAACCGATAAAAAGCACCAAAATTAGCAAAATTAATGAAAAAATCATACCTAAAATCGCCATTAACTTGATTTGCTCATGATCAAAAAATGAGATCGAAATTAATATCATCAAGGCAATAAAGGCGAAAATTAACTGTTTTCGTAAAAAGAAAAACTTGTCGACATCGATACGCTTGGCAATTGGAGGGCTTGATGTAGCGGTCATCATCAACCCAAAAATTATCAAAATCAAAATTATCGAAAAATTAATTTTATCGATATCAAGCCACCATTTTTTTAACACTCCAATGTTGTTTCTATCGAACATGCTATGATTGTTCAAACTCCAATTTTCCATATTTTGCGATTTTTATTACTTAAAGATATTTAACAAAATTCTATTTGTCTTAGAAACTAATTGATTATGATGGTGGACTTTCAAACTATAAATTAGTTAAGAGGCTTTATATTTTGCATTTTAAATGTGGCCAATTAATTATTAATCGTAAATCAATTTTTTTTAATTTTTAAATATTTTTTAAAAATAATCCTAACATCCATGCTACTATTAGATGGCGACCCAAGTAAAACGTGGTACGTCTTTTTGGGCATTTTGGTGTTCCCAATGAATAAAGAATAAAAATAACTAACTCTTAATATTTCATGACAAAAACTAAATCTAAACAAAAATTATCTAACCAAATGTGGGGCGGAAGATTTGAAGAAAAACCATCTTCGCTTATGCAACAAATTAACCAATCAATTAGTTTTGACAAAAAACTATATCGCCAAGATATAAGTGGCTCAATAGCTCACGCCAAAATGCTTGCGAAAGTTAAAATTATTAGTGAAAGCGAAAAAAATAAAATTGTTAAAGGCTTACAACAAATTAAAAATGAAATTGAAAGTGGTAAATTTAATTTTTCAATTGAACTTGAAGATATTCATTTGAACATCGAGTCGCGCTTAAAAGAAATTATTGGTGACTGCGCTGGAAAACTTCATACCGCCCGCTCACGTAACGATCAGGTAGCGGTTGATTTAAGACTTTTTATTCGCGAAAATATTGATGAAATTTTATTACTGTTACACGATTTACAAAAAAATTTAGTTAAAAAATCTACCGAAAATCTTACCACCATAATCCCAGGATTTACTCATTTACAAGTTGCTCAGCCAGTGCTTTTTTCTCATCACTTAATGGCTTACTTTGAAATGTTTAAGCGCGATTCATCTAGACTCAGAGATTTACGAAATCGAATGAATGAATGTCCACTTGGAGCTTGCGCATTGGCGGGCACTTCATACCCAATTGACAGAAATTTTGTTGCTAAAGAATTGGGCTTTGATAGACCAACTGCCAATTCAATGGACTCGGTTTCGGATCGTGATTTTGTGATAGAATTTTTATTTTGCTTGAATTTGATCGCCAACCATTTGTCACGATTTTCAGAAGAAATTATTATGTGGATGAGTCGCGGTTTTCAATTTATCAAACTCTCTGATCGCTTCACTTCTGGAAGTTCAATCATGCCTCAAAAAAAGAATCCTGATGGCGCTGAATTAATTCGCGGTAAAACCGGTCGTATTACCGGAGCTCTTGTTGCGCTATTAACAACCATGAAAGCTCTTAGTCTTACCTACTCTAAAGACATGCAAGAAGATAAGGAGCCATTATTTGACGCGCTCGAGAACTCAAAAATTTGTATCGAATTGATGACAAAAATGATTGACGATTTTGTAGTCAACAAAAATAAAATGTATGAAATGGCTTCATGTGATTATTCATGCGCGACCGATATTGCTGATTGGCTGGTTAAAAATCTCAAAATACCGTTCCGCCAATCTCATCATATTACCGGTTCAATCGTCAAAATGGCTGAAGAAAAAGGCTTAGAATTACACCAACTAAAACTCAGCGATATGCAAAAAATTGAGAAAAAAATCACTCAAGATATTTTTAATTTTTTAGATCCACTCAAATCAATTAATTCTCGCCAAAGCTACGGCGGAACTTCATCAATTGAGGTTAAAAAGCAAATCGAAAATGCTAAAAAATATCTTAAAGCAAATTAATCATGATTAAAAAAATATTAATTTTGTTAATGATTACATTAATCTGTTCATCTTGCGGGAGAAAATCAGCTCTAGAACCTCCCTCCAATTATATTGATAATCTCTCCAACAATTTAAATGACGAATAAATCTTTATATTTAGATCAAATAGTCGATTTTACAAATTATCTTCCTATAATACGAGTATTTTTCGGTGAATTCATAGATGGCTGAATATTGGCTGGCGAACTACCGGGTGATTTTGAGGCAATTATGGTACCGTAATGATTAAAATCGGGTAGGTCTTTTAATTTTTTTATGGCCAAATCGAGCAACTCTTCTTTGTTTTGTTCTGTTAGGGAATTTTTATTAAAACCCAAAAGTGGCATAGTTTTAGGAAGGATTGAATAAAGAAAATCACTCTTAAATTTTTCTTTAAAATCATCTCTACTAATATCACTAAAATAATCGCGCTTAAAAATATAATCATTGTGTTGATCTCTATATTCTCTCATGAAATATGTGGAAAAGTCTTTTTTAAATTCATCGAAGTCAACAGAATATTCTTCATTGGAATGAGGGGGTTTTCTATCAATTGGAACAGCAATTATAGTTTGATTGACATTATCTGGATATATTGGGGACCGAGGATTTAAATTATTTTGAAGATTTGGAACCAGTTTTTGTGGTGACCGGTCTGAAATTGGATTTAGATAAAAAGGGGGCGGATACTTAAATGGAGTATTTGACCTATGAATTAAAAACCTCTCCCGAACCCGAAATGGAGTATTTGGCCCCGGAGTTAAAACCCTCCCCTGAAATGGAGTATTTAGCCCCGGATTTGAAACCCTCCCACGTAATAACGGCCTTAAAGCAACTAATCGCTCATCAGATTTCTGGGCTTGAAAATAATTTTGCGGAAATTGATTATTTTGAGGTCGAAAATTTTGCCCATTCGAGATTATATATGGAAATGGAAATAAACTTAATGGAGATAAATTCCACATTTCACGCGCTTCATCAATACCAATTTGAGGAATTCTCAAATTTGGCGCCATCCTAGCTTGAAAATTTTGTGCACGAGTCTGAATATTTTCGTGAGCCCAAACTTCATTATATTGGGGCTTATTGGAACCTGAAAAAAATGGTGAACTTAAATTTTTTGGGGATTTTTGAAAAGGCGCACAAAGCCTTCCAAAAAGATTTGGCAAAGCTGAAAGACAAGGTTTAAAGCTAAAATTGCTTAAAAAAGAAGGCATCCAATCAATAATTTTTAGATTATTAACAAAAATAGACTTAAAAAATTCAAATTAATTTCATGCTTTTAGCACTTAATTTACAACAATTTATTTTGAAATTTTTGGCAAAAATTTTCCAATATCTCTAATATGGGAAACGCTATGAATATTAATGTCAGACAATGATTTTATTATGTTATTAAAATTCTTATTTTTTTCGTTAGCTTTTGGAATAATACAATTTTTAAAACCTAATTTATGCGCTTCTTTTAAACGAGTTTCAAGATTGCTTACCATTCTAATTTCGCCACTCAAACCAATTTCGCCAATTGCAATTGTTGAACTTGGCAAGGGAATGTCGCGAGACGAAGAAATTAAGGCACACGCAACCGCTAAATCTGCCGAAGTTTCTACAATTTTAAGACCACCAACAATATTTAGATAAACCTCTTTATCGAATAAATTTAAGCCGAAACGTGTATTCAAAACCGCAATTATCATTGCTAAACGATTTAAATCCCAGCCCACCACAGCTCTTCGAGGAGTTGGAATAAATGAAGGCGCCACCAAAGCTTGAACCTCCGCTAAAATTGGTCTTGATCCTTCAATACCTGCAAAAACCGTGGTTCCACTGGTTTTGTGATCGTAAGAGGCTAAAAATAATTCGCTTGGGTTTGAAACTTCGGAAAGACCAATTTCATTCATCTCGAAAACCCCAATTTCATTAGCAGGACCAAAACGATTTTTAATGGCGCGCAAAATTCGAAAATGCAAATCTTTTTCGCCCTCAAAATATAAAACAGTATCAACCATATGCTCTAAAACCTTAGGACCTGCTATTTGCCCATCTTTGGTTACATGGCTAACAATTAACAAAGTAATATTATTTTTTTTAGCAAAAATAGTTAATTCACCCGCACTAGCTCGCACTTGTGAGACCGACCCCGGCGCAGAAGATAAACCCTCGAGAAACATTGTTTGAATCGAGTCAATAATTACGATTTTGGCATTCTTTTCATCTTTAACGGCATTAATAATTTCTGACACGTTAGTTGTAGAAGCCAACTTTATTGATTTTTCTTCACACCCCAAACGCTTGGCGCGCAAACGCACTTGATCAACTGATTCTTCACCAGAAATATAAATTAGAGAATTGTTATTTTTAGCTAAACTATGAGCAGTTTGTAAAAGCAAAGTTGATTTACCAATACCTGGATCACCTCCAATTAATACTACTGAACCCTGAACTAAACCACCCCCCAAAACTCTATCAAGTTCATTTATGGCGGTTTTTACGCGCGGAAATTCTTGAGTTTCTCCATCTAAACTTACTAAGCTAATTTTATGAGATTGCTTTGAACCAACTGAATTAGAAATTTTATCATTTTCAATTCGAGTAAAATGCGACGATCCACCTTCGGCGAATTCTTCAATTAAAGAATTCCAAGCGCCACAATCCGAACATTTACCCGACAATTTAAAATGAATTGCTCCGCAATTTTGACAAGAATAGGCGGTTTTTTTAGATGACATTTTGTAGTGACTTTAATTAATTTGTAAAAATGAGCAATTTATCTTTATCGCATTTTAGGAACCACAATATCAGAATTTACAATAACTGTCATTCTGGTGCCCTGAGGAATTCTAATCACTGGATTTAGATCCAGAGAATTTTTCATGATTGTACCAACAATATCAATAATAGTTTTTGTAACATCGTATAAAGCCTGATTACCAGCATTGCCGTATGTTGTGGTGGTACCCAAATTAGCATTAACAGTAGTTGAAGTTTGCGAACTACTTCCAGATGACATTAATGATTGAGCTGCGGCCGTACCAGCAACCGCCAAAACACTAGTTAACAAGGAGTTGGCAACCAAAGAGCTATAACGATTATCGACTTCGCCAGGAATTCCTGCTCTTCCAAATTGATCGGCGGCAGTTAAAGTAATATCGAGACTTATGCCATCTGGACGGAGCAATCTTGTCCACGAAATATTAACCCTACCCTGACCCCTTCTAACTTCAGAAGAATATGAACCGTAAAGTCTAGAACCTTTTGGAATCAGAACCTCTCGCCCCGATTCTCCATAAACATCTCTCGCAATTATACCCCTAACTGCACCAGGAAATTCGGTGTTAATTGAGGTTTCTAAAATTGCAGTAAGCATTTTACCTTGAGCAATAGTTCTAGTTCGGTCTTTTATGATCGAAACATCAACTTTTGAACCCGATTCTTTGATTTTAGAAACCTCATCACCTTTTAAAATCACAATATTTTTATCTTGCCCAACGCCATTTGGTGGAGAAGGATCGCGCCTATCAGAAAATACTACAATTGGAGAATAACGAGGTTCAAAGATACTATCTTGTTCTTCTTCTTTTTGTTTTTTGAGCAATTCATCACGCTCAAGAGCTTTTTTTTGATCCTCATCACGCTTTTTCAGCTCATCAAGATAAGTTTGCTTTTCTTTGGCACTGTTTTCAGAAAATTCTTTAATTTTAGTCTCAAGTTCAAGAATTTTTTGATCGCGGAGCTTTAACTCTTCTTGATTCACTGCGCTAGAGGCATTCTCGATAAGATTATCGTTGGTTAAATCACCAACATCGCTTTTGTTTTGATCCTCTTTGAGTTTATCTAGATTTATTAAATCAGTCGAAGCAACATCGCTTGGCAATTCAGGAATATCAGGAATTTCAGGCTTAGCTTGCTTTTCAAGCAAATCGATATTTTCGGATTTTTCTTTTTTATCAACTTCTTCTAAATCAAAAATTGATTTGCCATTTTCACTTGGGGCAATTGGTTCGGCAAAACCTTTTATTAGTTGGTCTGCGGGCTGGACAATAACTGGTTCAATAACTTGTTTTTCATCTTCAACGCCACTAAAAAAAATAAAATAACAAATACCAACCAAAACAATTGAAGCGACGATTATAATAAAAGTATTTTGCTTGCCGGTTGAAATAGAGGGCACTTCATCTTTAACTTCCACGACAACATCATTGGAACTCTCAACTTCTTGCTCAATTTGTTTTGGGGGTCTTGATCTCATTTGGGTAAAAAGTTTTTAACGAATTTAAAGTGTGGTTTATAAAATTATATAAATTTTTGTTGATTAAAAAAATTCATAATTTCTTGAAACACCAAATCTCGTTTTAGAGAAGTTATAATTACATGATTATCCGCTTCAAATTCAACAAATTTTTTATTTGGTGATTTAATTTTATTATAAATTAATTCACCGCTTTTTGGATTAATAACTGGGTCATTAGTTCCTTGAATAACAAGGGTTGGAAGATTTATTTTATAAAGATTATCAGCACAAATTGTCATTAATTTTTCAAGCTCATAAACGCCTTTTATGTAGTTTCTAGCGTAATTAATATGCGGATTTTCTGGCTCATCATCGATAAATTCAAGATGACCTTTTTCTAGCTTAAATTTATCGAGCAATTCATTCCATAAATTTATTCCTGGAACCATCTTGGCCTTTATATCGCGAAGCTTTAAAGCTGAATTAATTGACACCACTCCAACTAATTTTGAAAGATTGTTTTTTTGCGAAGCACTTAAAAGAGTTAAAAGGCCACCAGTTGAAAAACCAACAATGGCAATGTTTGAGCAAATATTGGCCAGAGCACAATAACCCCTTTGAAGAGAATTATACCAATCCGACCATAAATAATTTTTTAAGTCGATTGGAGAGGTGCCATGACCCCGCAATCTAACCGCATAAACTTTTATTCCGTAACCACTTAAAAAATTAGCTAGATTTTCAACCTCTTGAGGTGCAGATTTGTAGCCATGAACCAAAACCACGCCAAAATTTTGAATATTTTTTGAAGAATTGACATTTTTGTTAATAAAAAACGGCTTTCCGACATTTTGATTTTTAGAGTATTTGTCATCATAATTTTGAAGATATTCTTGTTCAAAAACTTTAATGTCATACTCAAGAATATTGTTAAAAACCAAATTTTTCAGTTCATCATTTTCAAGGGTGCAAACCTTTCTAACGACGCTACTTGCGCCATCAATCAAATCAAATTCTCTGGCGATCACTTGCAAAGTATTTTCTATTCTAATTTCATGAAAATCATATTTTTTGCTAAGCTGATTTTTATTCACAATAATTTCAGAAGGTGAAATTTTTGAAATCAGCGATTGCTTAAGTGCCAATTCAAAAACGCTATCAAATTCATGATTTTTTTCATCGCTAAAAATGCTAAAAATATTTGACTCTAAAACTGAATAATTAAGACGATATTTTTTGGTTTTACTCAACAAAATCGCTGAGTGGTAAATTACTCGTTTTAAATAATTTATTGATATTTTGTCATGTGTTATGTGAATTAGCGATGAAACAAAAAGATGATCAAAATTGATCTGAATATCGCGATAAATTTTCTTCATAAAATCGCTTGTAAGCCTTGAGCGATAATATTTTATAACGAAATTATTTTTGGTCTCATATTTGATGATCGGAATTTTATTTATTATGTTTTGCGCGGAATTGATATATTCTACTAAATTAATTGGGTCACCAAAATTTATATCAATATCTGAATCAAGTAAAATGTTACCCTCAATTTCAAGTTCTTCGATGATTTGTTTAGGTAAATTTTTGATCAATCTAATTGCTAGATTTTTGATTTTATTGTTTCCGGGCCTAATTGGATAATACGTAATATTAACTGGAACGATATGAGTTTGCAGTTTCTCAAGTGACGATTGATATTGAAGCCCGTAATTGATTTTATACTCACTTAATATCTGAGAATTTTGACTTTGGTGCGCCAAAATTAAATCATTACGAAAAAGCTGTGATTTTAATGCCAATACTGAAGCTCCAGTTCTAACCGGACCAATACGATGAGGAGTGTAGCTCACATAAAGACCATCAAATTTTATTTCTTTGCTTTTTACCATACTTCCTTCGGGATAAATCATCCAATCAAAAGAACCGGTTATTAGGTCATTGAGAATGATGTTGTCACGATTTGGATCTTTGGTGGAAACTGTTCCAACCGAACGCAAAAATTTGCCGAATACGCCTTGAAATAGTTTTGAATCAGCCAAACATCTCACCGATCTTTTCGAACATTTATTGATGATATATGGAACAAAAAAAGTTTCGGAACGCGTAAAATGATTTGCTACAAACATCACTGGTTGAGAAGGAATTTTTTCAAGCCCCGACACCGTAAAGCGTGTCCCCAGAAGCTTTTCTAGTATATTCATTGCTAAAGAAGCATAACGAAAGGATTTACCGCTATCCATGTTTTGGTGATAAAATTTTATAAAGTTGGAATTTATGAAAAGTTTTTTTCAAAAACCGCTTGAGAAATTTTTTGTAAATCAACAACTCTTTGTTGCTGAGAATCAAAAACAATATTTTCGGCAATAACTTCACCAATTTTGTATGTGGCGATGTGAGATTTTTCAGCGAGTTTTAAAAAATCTTTAACTAACGCCGAATCAACCGAAACAACATATCTGGATTGGTCTTCAGAAAATAAAATAGCAGCATTATCGAGATTTTCTGCCTTAAAAGCCCTTAAATCAATCAAACAACCTAACTCAGTTGTCGACATTTCATACAAAGAAATCAATAAACCGCCATCAGAAATATCGTGACAAGAGTTGATTAGATCTAAAGCAATTGATTCGCGAATAAATTCAGCATTTTTGCGCTCTGTTTGCAAATCAACTTTGGGAGGGTTTTTTTTAGATTCGATACCCAAAATTTCTCTCTCATAAATCGAACAAGATAGATGACCAAAGGTCTGACCTACCACAAAAATTTGGTCAGAGATTTTTTTAAATTTAGCATTACATCTTTTGCTAGAGTCGGTTAATAATCCAACTCCTCCAATTGCGGGCGTAGGCTGGATTGCTTTGCCATCAGTTTCATTGTAGAGCGATACATTGCCCGAAACAACTGGGTAGTCAAGAGCTTTACAAGCTTGAGTAATTCCCTGAATTGAGCGCACAATTTGACCCATAATTTCAGGCTTTTGCGGATTGCCAAAATTAAGACAATTAGTTATGGCTAAGGGTTTGGCGCCCGTCGCAGAAATATTGCGATAAGTCTCGCAAACGGCTTGAATAGAACCCTCAAAACTATCAGCTTCAACGTAACGCGGAGTGCAATCAACTGACATCGCCAGAGCTTTGTTTGTACCACGAACTCTGACTATTGAGGCATCTCCAGCAGTTGCAAGAGTATCATTCATAACTTGCGAATCATATTGCTCATACACCCATTTTTTGTCAGCTAAATCGGGGACTTGAAGTAATTTTTGAAGAATTTCTAAACTCATAAAATAATAAACTTAATTTGAGATTTAATATGAACAATTAATACAAATTAAAATTTGATTTTA
>Ga0194130_10001795_pt1 | contig 33069 bp, 18 predicted proteins | sample TA2KigsurfametaG_FD_160084 | JGI IMG/M metagenome (GOLD analysis project Ga0194130, IMG submission 160084) | Freshwater microbial communities from Lake Tanganyika, Tanzania - TA2015050 Kigoma 12 surface | ecosystem: Environmental > Aquatic > Freshwater > Lake | place: Tanzania: Lake Tanganyika...
TCTAAGGCATGCTGAGTTCAACGGGAGGGCCACCCCTCCGGCCCAGTTCATCGGGGGCCGGCGGGTAGCGGCCCGCGCCCCCGTGATTAAAAACCTCTAACTACCCTAATCTATAACGGCCACAAAGCGACCTCGATATTTCTCTAAATAAAAAAAAATTTCCCAGCCATCCAACCCCCTCTAAGCCTTCTCCCATGAATCCCTACAAGATCGACAAAACAAAATTATACGAAGTACCTGTGAAAACCACCCCACAAAACGTGCAAGAATCCAACGAGGGACTCTTTCATGCGAAAATGACTCTCCCTGCAGCTGCAAGACACTGTGGAATGTCTCAGAAAGAAATGAAACTTACATTTTTCGAATATCTCAAATATCATCCGAAGACCTATGAAAACTAAACTCAATTGGTTCGACTATTACATTGGTCACTGTTTTCAGACTGGATGGCGTGAGATCTGGAATAACTTCAAGATTTGGCGTGATTTTATCAGTGGAAACTATGAAAACTATGCTCTCCTTTCTACAGATGATCCATATACAGAATGCTACGAATGGTTCTGGACAAGTATCAATGAAGATGAAACCTATCCCAAAGAGTTTCTCGAATATCTAATGGAGATGTGTGATCGCATTGATCGAGGTGAAGAGAAAGTTTATCCTCTTGATGAAGATTTTTTTGATAGAATGGAAGACCTTCTAAAAGATGTGGAAGTGTGATATATACTGCAGTTATATCATAATTAATACCTATGTCAAGTTTTGATTATTCAACAGAAATTACACAAGACGAAATCACAGGACAATTCTACATTGAAATTCCCTATGATTTAATAGAGGAACTCGGTTGGGGTGAAGGCGACATCGTAGAATGGGAATATCACGATTACAATGAGGAGCCTGGTCTAAGACTACATAGAGTAGGCGAATAGATTTGCGCGTATTTCTTCTGAGTTATGGCAAGAAAGTATAAAAAAAGAACAGGTAATTGTAAACCAATCTCTGCAGTTGATAAACTAAAGACTCTAGGGTACGTTGGTGGTGGCAGCGCGACAATTTCTAATATCATTCGAAATGTATGGAATGAAGTTGGTAAGAGTGGTTATAGTACGTTTAGCGGCGTTGATCCGAATGGTGTAAATCTTCAAGCAATCACGTATGCATCTAGAGATCCCTTGATGTTTCGTTTTGAGTATCCAAGTGCAATTGCAGATTATGATGACTCAAATCCTGATACAGTACTAAGCAATATTTTAAGTTCTAATTATTACTACGAACAGGATACAGAGTTTAGAAAAAAAGGAAAGAAACAGATTCCTCGTTTTGAACGTTATTGTAAACCTGATATTACATACGACGAAGAGTATTTTCAACATATCTTTAATTGGCCAACAAGTCATACATTACGTGAACGTAAGGTTGGTGGATTTATTGAGGAACGGATTGTTTGTACCACAACAACTGCAAATACTGCACCTGCTGGGCAACCATCAAATTCTACAACTACATCAACTACATCTTATGTGATGTATACTCCAACAACGAATTATAATGGTTCGTTTACCTTATCTAAGGTTCAGAGTCAGTTGTACTATATTGATGACAAGTGGGGTTATCAACCACTCGTATTAGACTCTGCGGGTCGAATTACCGATGAAGCAGTTTCTGATCGTATTGGTGAACCTGTCATTTATCATGGCGGAACAGATGATAATAAACTGTTCTTTCATTATGTTCTTACAGGAGAAGGTACGCCACAATCAGTAGGTACAACAAATCTGGTTGCAATTGGTGATACAATTAATGGCGCTACAGTTACAAACGTAGTAAACTATGTTGTAGATGTTGCACTAAAGAGAACAGTATCTAGACATTCTCGGAAAAATATTAATACTCAACAAGAACCTGCATTCTTAAAACTCAATAGTGCAGATGGTATTGCAGTTGGGAATGTTGTTACTGGTAAAGGTATCAAATCTGGCACCACTGTAACCAGTGTAAATGAATCAACCAATCGTGTGTTTCTGTCTCAGGCAGTTACACGAAAGAAAGTTAAAGTTGTTAAATTCTTTGATAATGTTGTAAATCGTGTCAGTAAAAACACTCTTTGTTATGCAGAGATTACTGGTGGATCATTTGGAACCGATGCAACATATTCTGTTCTTCGAAATGGTCAGTCAACTGGTATTACTGTCTGTGCAAGAGCTGGTAAAGGGATTGTAAATCGTTCTGCAATTGTTGGTACATATTTTAGCAAAGGTAAGAAAGAGATTGAATATCGTCCACTATTCTATTCCACAGATGATAGTTGTGAGAAGATTTATCTAGAAGATGATAACTCAAAGTATGTTCTTGGTACACTTACATATAGTGATGGATCTAAACTAGAAGGTAAATGGATTTCTTATTATCCAAAGACTGAAATTGCATATAAAATTAATTCAATCTTCCTCTCATTTACAAATGGTCCGGCAGATAAAGATTCTCTGGAAAGATGGATTGCATATTACAATCAAGGAAATAATTTAATTGAATTGTACAAGGCAATCAATGATGATCTCAAAACTAAGTTAAATGGTAAGAAAGTTGCAGAAGCATCTGATGATAGTTGCCGTGATGAGATTGTAGTTGAATATACTCAGGTTTATGACCCATACATGGAGATCGGTGATTTTAATAATGTACCACAAGCAGTAGAACAATCACTTATTGACTGTGTACCAAAGACAGAAGAACCTCCAGCAGAGATTGATGCAGTTAAAGAACGAATTAGTGAGTTTCTATCAAATTCTATTAATAATTCAACAGTTCTCACTGAAGACTATTATAAGTTATTAGTCACAAATGAAGATTCATTGTTGAATAAAATTAAAAATTCTACAACTGCACTATCATCATCTATTCCAAAGAAAACTAAAATCGATAATCTGCCACCACAAATTGAAGGTGAAGATTCATCTGGTATTATTTTTAGAGCAAAAAATTATCGAGATTTACCTCCAGGAATGGATCGAGTTAAGTTCTTTATTCATGATATTAATATTGGTTCTGATAAAGATCTAAATCCAGTTGTTGACCTTGATCCAGATACCACTGTAAATCAACCAAAGATTATCATTCGTTCTAAACCATGTTGGGTATGGAACAATAATACAAGTACATCAGTTACAACTCCTCATGTTTCAGGTGGTGGTGCATTTACATCTACATTCTCTATCGGGGTGAATAACTCAGGTGGATTTGTGGATACAATAACAACTGCATCGGGAACCGTTTCTCCTGCATCAGCTACAGTAACTGTAGGTGATACTACTTGTGTTTATACACGTTATTGGGTAAGTCCAGGTCCAAAAACACAAAATGATAATATCACTTTCTGCGAACACAAAGAACCATGGGATTTTTCAAAAGTTTCTAGTAAACAGGTTGGGTATATTTCAGCAACTAATTGGAGTGTACATCCAAGTTTACGTGATTTGGACAATGTTGATATTTCTGATAATAGCGACCTAAATGCTCCAAATGGAATCATTTATCCAAAGACAATTTGGGCACCTGGTATTAACTATCAACAAGATTTTCATAAAATGTTCTACTTTAGAACAGAAGAACTTGCAGAAAATATTGCAGAAAGTGTAGAGAATGGTGGTAATCCATATCTTGACAATCCAATCACTGCTAAATTAACTCAGACACTAAAACCAGGTGATACTACTATTCGGGTACAATCTACTGAAGGATTCTTATCATCTGGATATTTGATTATTCCAAAATATGTTAAGAAGGTAGCAATTACTGAAACTGGAAATAAAACACCAGAATTCACATATTGTGGAGAAGAAATTATTTACTATACGTCAAAGACATCAACATCCTTTACTGGTTGTGAACGAGAAAGTTTTGGTACTACATCAACATTTGAAGTCACAGTTCCGTCTGCAGTAATTGAAACTGGTACTAGGTATAAAATTACATCACTCGGAACTACAAATTGGCAAAGTGTTGGCGCCCCTGCTGGTGCAACTGTAGGAACAGTGTTTGTTGCCACTGGAGCCGCAGTTGGATCTGGTACTGCAACAGTTTATGGATCTACTGATGGTGAAATTACTTCCGAGAACTCGATTTATGGTGTTGCTGATCCTGCTAGAGTTCCTGTGATGACTAGCTATGAAAGAGGTTTCAGTGTAAACCAACATTGGATCTTTAGACTCAAGGAGGACTGATGGGAAGACCAGTACATAGACTAGGGGACTTAAATATTGGTGGTGGAGCAGTCATGTTTGCAAAAGCAGTGTCTGTAATCTCTGCAGGTCTTCCAGTAGCAACTACAGGAGATCCAGTCTCTCCTCATGGTGAACCACCACATTCATCACCTGAGACGGGTCCAGGGAGTCCTACAGTGTTGGCACAGGGAGTTCCAGTAAATAGGACGGGCGACATTGATACATGTGGACATCCTAGAGCAATTGGCAATCCAACTGTACTGATTGGGCCTTGACAATCATCAAAATTTTTGTTATTATTTAATTTCATCGGTTTAAGACTATGGCAAAAGTAGGAAGTTTTAACAAAACTAGTTACGTTCCTGGCAATCCAAAGAAAACTCGTCAAGGGCGTAGTCAAAATACCCAGCTGGGTGCTTCTTCACGCAATGGACGTAAAAAGCGCTATCGTGGCCAAGGAAAAGGTTGATAATTGTCCTCCGCAAGGAGGGTTTTTTTATGAGGAAATGTCACTAAATAGGACTGTGGGAGATAGCAACCTCCAAAAAAGTTCTGATATTTCAGAATTAGGAGTATTTTATGGCTACTACTCACGTTCCAGATCATGATTATAACTATATGAAGCAAGAATTTGGTACATGCGTGTTAATTAGTGACCCTGCTGCAGAAAAATACCTAAAAATGATCAAAAAAGTGCCTCCAAGTAACAGAATGAATAGGTGGTGTGGTGGTAAAAATGGATTTGATGACTTCGTAGAGAGATTTGAGTCGTAAAAACTGCAAAAAAGTAAATGCTAGGATCTACAACCAACAAAAGAGCACTGCAATCTGAATTTCTTGGGAAAGTTTCCAGGTCTTTTAAGGATCTTAGCTTTAATTTTACGAAAAATCCTATCACAAATGATATTGTTGTACTAAAAAATGAAGAGGCGATCAAACAATCGGTAAAAAATCTAGTTTTGACTCAAATTAACGAAAGACCATTTAGACCTTTACTGGGTACAAATACTAATTCGTTTCTTTTTGAACTAGGTCCAGAAGTTGCCGCTAACTCTTTGATTGACGAAATTGAAAAAGTTTTAAATGAGAATGAACCAAGAATTCGATTGGAGAGAATTGACGTAGATTCTGTAGATGAATCTAATGAGTTTGAAGTTATTATAGATTATCTAATTGTAGGCCTTCCTCCAGAAACACAAACGTTATCCTTTATTCTCGTTAGAGAAAGTTAATCTAAATGGAATTACCCGTAGTATCTGCTCTAGAGTTTGAGCAATTAAAGAGCTCAATTAAAACTTTTATAAAAACAAAGACAGATTTCAAAGATTACGACTTTGAAGGATCTAACCTGTCAATGTTGGTCGATGTTTTAGCGTACAATACCTTATATACGTCATACAATGTCAGTATGGCCGCTAATGAACTAAACCTTGATACTGCAGTATTCAGAGATAATGTTGTTTCGATTGCAAAAAGACTTGGATATAATCCAAATTCGTATACTTCTTCAAAAGTATCTGTAAATATTACCGTAAATAACACTCAAAATTTTGATAGCATTAGATTGGAACCAGGTCCAATCCTTGCAGCAAGTGCTGGCGGCCAAAATTTTACATTTATACTTAGAGATAATTTAGAAATTAATGTAAAAGGGAAACAATCAGTTACCTTTCCAAACGTAGAGTTGTTAGAAGGATCAGATTTTTCTATCAGTTATACAGTAGATACTTCAAACGAGCACCAAAGATTTTTTATTCCAAATAGTTTTGTAGACGCAGAATCTATTCGAGTCTTTGTTGTTTCTGATCCATCGACAAATAAAGAGGAAGAATATAAGAAAAAGACTACTATTGTCGATGTTTCTGCAACTAGTAAGATCTTCTTTGTAGAAGAAGTGCAGGATCAGAAGTATGAAGTTATTTTTGGTGATGACGTATTTGGTAGAAAACTAAGAAACGGCGAAATAATTAGAATTCAGTACGTTATTTCTTCAGGATCTCAATCAAATAACATTAGGATATTTGATTTTGTCGGAACTGTTCAGGGAAGAACGAATAATATTGAAAGTGTCATTGGTACAAATAATGTACAATACACAATTAAATCAGAATTTTCTGATGGTGGATCAGAATTTGAAGATATTCGATCAATTAAGTATGCTGCACCACGTTACTATGCATCTCAGGAAAGAACAGTAACAGTTTCAGATTATGAGTCGGTCATTAAGCAAATTTATCCAAATGCAGATTTAGTTAAAGTAGTTGGTGGAGAATCGTTAACTCCTCCAAGATTTGGTAAAGTTTTTATATCAATTAAACCATTTGTTGGTGAAACTGTAAGTACCAGTGAAAAACAAAGAATTATCAAAGAGTTGAGTAAGTATAAAGTTGGATCTGTAGACGTAGAAATTCTAGATCCGTTTGATATCACAATTATTGCTAAACCAATTGTAATATTCAACGCTTCTAAGACTAGAAATACACAGGCTGATATAATTTCATTGATTAATGGAGTCTTTATTAAGTATACCTCAGATATTAATTTTAATTCCTTTGGCGGAAAATATTCTGACTTAGAAGTTAGATGCTTAATTAAAGATGTAGATGAAGCAATTCAATTCACAAAAGTACCAATTTACTTACAACAGAATATAACTCTGTATCAATCTGTCGAAAATTTTTATGAAATTAATTTTTATACAAAATTGAAGAAAGATGGTAATAATGAATATTATGTTCTATCCGATCCATTTTGTGTACAAGGAATTGCATCTCCAGTAGTTCTTGGTGCAAAAAGTGGTTGCGAAGTAGAGAGTCTGATGTACTTGTATTATCTAAATGGTACACCAGTTAAGTCTGTTGGAAAAATTGATATGAATCTGGGTAAGATAACATTTACTCTAACTGCATGTCAAAATGCACCAATAAATATTACAGTTATACCAGAAATTACAGACATCTTATTTGGACCAAACATAGTTCCTTCATTAGTTTTACTACAACCAGAGATTGCTGATTCAATTGAAGATCTTGATACTAGATCTGATTTACTAAACGATGATCAATCCATCTTACCAGTTCAAGAAATTCTTTCGAATACTGCAGAAGGAGATCCAAACGCCTTAGTTGATCCGACAGCAACTCCAAACTTGATATCTGCTCCAGGTGGTTCCATTGTTCCTCCATCATCCGTGACTATTATTCAACCTTCAGATGGGCCGGTTATTATTGATCCAGTTATCAGTGATCCAAATAACATTGGGACTATAGACGATTACACACCAGAACAAGATCCATATTCCTGCCCATGATTTACCTAGAAGAAAAGACTTCAAACGTTTCACTATTAATTGAGAATCAGTTTCCACATTATGTACAGGAAAACAACCAGAAATTCTTGCAATTTCTGGCGTCATACTATGAATCGCAAGAAAATAAGTTTCAACCACTAGATATTGCTTCTAATTTGGTTGATTACTATAATATTTCTTATTATAGACCAAGTAAGTTAATTGAAAAGACTGAATTAAAGCAAAATTTACTTACAACTAGCACATCTATTCAGGTTACTAGTACAGATGGATTCCCAAAAACAAATGGGTATATTCAGATTGGTAGTGAAATTATTTTCTACAAATCAAAAACTGCAACTTCTTTTCTAGAGTGTGTAAGGGGTACTACTGCTCTGATTCTAGAAAGTATTCCAAAATCAGAGATTTTTTTAAGAAGTTCAAAATCAGCAGAACATAAGTCTGGATCATCGGTAAAGAATATTGCATTTTCTTATGCAAATGAGTTCTTCTCAAGAATCAAATCTGAATTAGCTCCATTATTGCCAGAGGTTCTCGATGAATCTTTGGATGTAGCTGCATTCATTAAAAACATTAAGTCTTTTTATTCTGCAAAGGGCAGTCTAAACAGTCATAGAATCCTCTTTAAGATTTTATTTAATGATAGAAAATTTAATATCAAATTAAAATCAAGAGGTTCTGGAGCAAAATTAAAAATTAACAATTTTACAGGGTTTATCCCAGCAGATCCAAAACCAGAAATCGTAAGTGGTGGATCTGGGTATGATAATAGAAAGGATAATAGTAATAAACTTATTAATCCTCCAGTAGTTGATATTTTTGGTGGTGGAACTGGATCCATTTCTGTAAATGGCATAAGACCAAATACTACTGCAGTGGTAGAAGTTACTAATATCAATTCAAACGGTACAATCACTGACATTGAAGTTCGTGATACTGGAGAAGGTTATAGGGGTCCAATTACAGCAAGAGTTAGACCAAAGAATTTTATTCAAGATCAAAAAGTATATAATTCTTCTAGAACTGGAGCTGGTAGGGTAGAATATTTTGATGCATTTACTAATGAACTAATTTTATATGATGTCTTAGGATATTTCAATCCAAATGATGAAATATTGTCAGATGGTGGAGAAAAAGCAAGAGCTTATATCGCACAATCCTTTACAACTCCAATTCAAAGTAGAAGTGGACTTGAAGTTGTAAGTGAAGATCAACAGATTGAGTTTCCTAGGGAATATACATTCAAAACCTCTGATGCAAATTACACTCAAAAGAAAGTTATCAGATGCAAGTTAATTCAAGGTTTTGAATTACAGAACAATACTTTCCCACTTGCAAACACTTTAATTCAGGATGAAGATAAGTTATTTGGTCTATCTGGAGTTAAAATTGAGGTAGATAGTTTTACACCATTGACAAATAATATCTTTGAGTTTGAAGTTAGTTCAAACTCAGATATAGACAACATTTATTTACAACCAACTACAGCAGTTACAAAATCTGTAACTGGTATTTCATCATCAACTACTGGTCTTGTAATTACTGTTGATGATGCGAGCAGATTTCCAATCACAAATGGAATCATCTCAATTAATGGACGAGAGATTTCCTATAAAACAAGATCTATACACCAGTTTTTCAACTGCAAATATACCGGCAATCAAACCTTTAATCTTGGAATTAAAGATGAAGTTATTTCCTATGGAAGGATTAAATATGATGTAGAATGGGTTACTAACCAAACTATTAAAATTGGTGACTATCGTTTCTATGGAAATAATTTTTATATTGCAGAAACTGATGGTATTTCTGGATCAACACCTCCAACACATACAGCTGGGTCTGTATTAGATGGATCTTTTGCATTAGGAAATGCAGATCCAGTTTCTTGGAGATATGTAAGTTCCAATCGTTACGATCATACTTTTTATCTAAATTACAATAATTCAGCAATTACAAATCCAAGATTTCAGTTATTAGCTGTTCCTGGAGATGTTGTAATTGAATCTGGTGGTTCATTGCACATCAATACAAAATTTGAATTTACTAGATTTGATAGTCCAAACATTGATAGTTACAACTTTACAACTAGTGAAATTTCCGATAGACTATCTTTAGTACTTGGGACTAACTACAATAGAACTAGAGAGTCAGTTACGGATTCTAGATTCCCATCATACAAGTCTTTAATTGGATTCTCGAATAGTTATGATCATGCAGACTATATTTACATTCCATCTTCTGGAATCCCAAGATGGTGGAACGATATTGTAGATTTATCTCAGCAAACACTTCCTGCGGCTGATCAGAAGAAAATTGCATTTACGAATCAAAAATTGATTTGTCGTTGGAAAAAGAGTGGATTAATTTATGATACTCAAGCAATTGGTCCTAAGAAAAAAACTAAAAAACTAATAGGATTGAATATTGATGCCATTCAAGTAAACTCGTATAAGGGTAACACTGTAGAATATGGATTTATCAACAGATTCTTCATTGGAGATGGTGGAAATTATCCAGTTCCGTATAAAGAAGTAAATGGTATTTCGACAGAAGTTGACTATGGAAAACTTCCAGAGTTTATTATTACAGATGGAACTAATACTTCGGTAATTACCAATCAAAATAATTTAACGAAAATATCTGGATCTATAACCAAAATTAATTTTTCTAAGTTACTTTCTCTATGGAGTGGCAATAGCAATCTAACAGGATTTACATCAAAACCATCAATAGAAGTTATTAATCAAAATCCAATTACTTTAGTAGCTTTCATTAACTATGACGGAATTGATCCATCACTCAATATTATTACTAGAACAAATCATAATTTGCAGACAACCGATAAGGTTAAATTTAGAAGTAATGATGTATATTTTAATAACTTAATATCTGGAACTGAGTATTATGTAAGAAAAATTAATAATAACTCATTTACACTTCACAGAACAAAATCTGATGCTCTTTTAAATGCAAATTTAGTTCCTTTATCATTCAAAACTGTTGTAGTAAATGGACAAACAGTTCCTGCTATTTCTGCACCCCAACCAGGTTTTGCGTTTAGATTTGAAACCGATGTTCTGAATCCAGTTGGATACACTCCAACTGTGTTAGATGTCAGTTACAAAAATGGTATTATCGATAATATTTTAATCAGAGATTCTGGATCTGGTTATATACAACTTCCAAAGATTGTAATTTCTGGAGGCGGGAAGACTACAAACATAGAGATTCCATTCAGTATTGGCGGCGAAAGAATTATTGAAATGTCTGGGCCTCTAGTGTCTTTCACAAACTTCTATAAAAATAATTACACTGAGATTGACAATTTTACAGCAATTCCAATTAATTTTGAAGTTCCGCCAAAAGTTACTGTAAATAATGGTAAAAATGCTAGAGCAGTTGCTTATACTGCAAATGGAACTATTGTTTCCATGGTCCTTATCGATAAAGGAAGTTCTTATTCAGTTCCACCTAGAGTTGTAGTTACTGGAACTGGTAAAAACGCACTTATTACTTCTAAGATTAATTCTGTTGGAGAAGTAACAGGATTCACTATTGTTAGTGGTGGAACTGGGTATACTGTTGCTCCTAGAATTGATATTGAGTCAGTTGGTGCTGGTGGAGTAGTTTCTGCTAGATTAAAAGAATGGACTTTTAATCTAGTGAGACAACTTAAAAAGTATAATAGAATTGATTCATATGGTGGTTATGTTTATGATGATGGAGACGCAAAACCATCAACAAATAATCCAAAACAATTCCAATTAATTAACTATGATTTAGATTTTCCAAAGGATCTTGACAAGAAACAATATTATCTATTACAAAATAGTGATAAACTCCTTGCAAAGTATACTCAAGAGAAAAATCCTATTGCAGTTGATGCATTAAAGCAATCAATTCTCCAAACAAATCCATCTAGAAATTTTGTCACAAATCCTTTGACAGAGGCAGAAATTTTTAGTATGCCAGTCCATTCACCTGCAATTGTAATTTCCTATGACGGTGTTCCAATATATAGTGGAAAGAAAGCACTAAAAGAAAGAAATAAGAGTATTGTAATTAATCCAACAGACTCTAGATTCTTGAGTCAGTGGACAGAGTTAAAATCTAGATATAAATTGAAGTATACAGAAGTTCAGTCTGGAACTCCTGGAGCAATTATATTATCCACCACAAATGGCACCAAATATGTAACATTGAGTCGTACTGACGGCCCATCAATCACAGAATATCCAATTGGAACTTTTATTGAAGACTATGAGTATATTGTTGGTGATGATAATGATTTAGATGCACATAATGGCAGATTCTCTATTACACCAGAATTTCCAAATGGTAGATATTGTTATTTTACAACTACTAGTTCATATGATCCAATCACAAATGCATTGGTAGAAGCTTCTGTTGCCAACAACAATTCAATCGGTTTTAATGGATTCCCATACTTCATTGGGGATGAGTTTGCAGCGGAATATGACACTTTCATGAATAGTAAGTGTAGAACCAATGATAAAATTCCACAAGTATATACAAGATCATTTGAAAAAGACATCGATCCAGCACCTCTAGTTGGATTCCCTGGTCTTCCACACAATGATGAATATCCACAAGAGAAGATTAATACATTCAGAACTATTGCAAGTACAAAATCTGTATCTAGAGGATCTGTTGACTCTGTGATTATTGAATCCAAAGGAAATAACTATAGAGTCGGAGATAGACTTGACGTTGATAACACACTTACATCTGGGTCTGGATTCTCTGCTTTTGTTTCTAAGGTTGGCGGAAAGACACTTACCGAACTTACAAAATCATCTGACTATAAAACAGTTACATTTAAAACAAATCAAACAAATGGATTGAAAATTGGAGATTATGTATATTTTGATTATTCATCTAGTACCTCTCCAGTTCAAATTAATTTGCATGGAAATGTAGATAGTGCTCCTCTTGATACTAGAGTAAGAAGGTTAAGCGGTGTTGAAGTATCTCTTCCACAAGGATCGTCAGTAGATATCTATAAAGATAAACAGGTATTTACAATTAACTTGAACTTTAAATATGTTTATCAACTCAATATCGTAGCAAATTCTGAATTTAAACTTACATATGATATTGATGCAGTAAATGAATTCTTTACATTAGAAGAATCACCTGCAAATTCTGTAATTTTAACCGCTGAAAATATTCCAAACAGATTATATCTACATGTTTCAAAATACATATATGAATTAAATAAAACAACTGATTTTTATGGAACACATAGAGTATTCTCTGTAGACACTCAAAATAATAAATTTGTAATTAAATTTCCAGAAAGTACTCTTCTATACGAACAATCTAATTTACTGTATAATGTAAAATCATATGGTGCCACTGGTCCTATTGAAGAGATCTCTATTTCAAACCCTGGGTTTAACTATAAAAAACTTCCATCTATTCGCGGTATTATTAAACAGGGAACTAATGATGAAGTTGCTGGTGATGGAAAAGCAATTATTCAGGCTAATTCAAATACAATTGGTACAATCAGAAATATTTCATACGATTCTATCGGAGAAGCGTTTACCTCAAACAAAAACGTAAATTACTATCTAAACATTCCATCTACAGCAAAAGTTATTAATAATTTTGAGATTTATGATGTAGAAATTGAGAATGGTGGTCAGTTGTATGACAATGTAATTCAAATACTTGTAAATGGATCTTCTACTTTAGCAACTTTAAAAGCTACTGTCAATATCGGAACTATCACTAATGTTGAAGTCATTAATGGTGGGGCGTATTTTAGTGAAATCCCAACCTTAACTGTAGTATCTCAACAAGGTTCTGGTGCTATTTTAAAAGCAAAGATTAGAAGAAAGAAATTATATGCTGGGGTAATTTTAAAAGGAACTAACAACCCGCAACAGATTCTATCTAAATTATATCCAGTTCAAGTTGAAACATCAGTCGTTAACTTCGATGATGAAACCTCAACACTCGAATTTGATGAGAGAGTAGGTCAATTTAAAAATCAAGATGTTCTTTATACTTTAGATGGAAAACCATATGGTAAAATTGTTAGTATTAGAAGATCTAGAGCATATACAAAAGTAAATTCATATTGTAAATTACAACCAGAAAAAATTGACATCAGTGGAAATACTAGTGAATCTCTACAAAAGATAACTGATAGTAACTACTACCAAGATTGGTCATATTCTATTGTATCATCTAGAGATACTAAGGAATGGAAGAAAGATCAAAATATCAATACTCATGCCGCCGGATTTAAACAATTTGGTAAAAAGGTAATTGAACGTAGAAAATCATTCTTCGATAATCCAGCAGATGTATTCAGGAGTAGTGTAATTTTCACTACTAATATTGTTAATACAATAAATTTAAATGTCAAATTATCTCCATGTAAAGTACAAAAGATTTTCTTCCAAAATCCAGCTACATTTACAATTGGTGATTATGTATATGGAACTACTAGTGGTGCAATTGGTGAAGTTATTGATAAGAGTACATATTTTGTTTCCCTCAGAATTAGAAATAGAATTAATTTCTTGCTAAATGAAGTTGTTGTCAATATTCGACCAGAATATGCTTTTGGACTATTAACTGGAACTTCTAAATCTCTTGCTTTCTGGAATGGTCTTTTCCAGGAACCAAAAGAAAGTTATGATATTTCTATCGCTGATCCAGCATATTCAGGTATTCCAGAAACTTTTGTTCCAAAATTTACATTAGATAATAATGATCAAGTAATTGTTTACAGATCCACAACAGATTTTGTAAATCTAGACACGCAGACTATTCCTGCTGCATCAACTACATTTTCACTCTCGGTTAATCGAACTGGATATAACGTAACATCTAGTAATTTACAAGAGTTTATTATCTCTATTGGTGGATCTGTACAGAATCCAAATAACCTCACAGTAACAAATAATATTATCAACATCACAGATCCACTAACCCATAGTTCAAAGATCTTTGCTGTTAGACACGAAAAACTCAGAAAATTAACTTTTACTGGTTCTGGAACAACTTATATCATTAACTATACTCCGGCAGATGACTGCAATTTAGTTATTTTCCATGAGGGTGCATTCCAAACACAATTACTCACAGATTTCACTTTAAGTGGCAATACTGTTGTATTTGATGAACCTGTAAACATTAATAATATCTTTGGATGGTATATTGACGAAACTGTTACATGTGATTTGGTAAATGTATCTAATGTTAATAACAACAGAGCACTATCAATTATTCCTTGCGTCACTAAGAACTTTAATGAGAGCATTGAATCGAATGCAGTGAAAACTCCAGATTCTCTATACGAAATCAGAAAGGAGACAATTGATGGAACTGTATATCCAAGTAATTCTACTACAGTTACTGGATTTGATACTAAATTTACATATACCAGCCCAAGGTTCTCATCAAGTTATGTTGAACTCTTAGATAGAATTGAATTTAATGGTTCTTCTAAGACTTTTACACTGAAAACTAATGGGGAGTCTTACACACCAAGTAATGGTAAAGAAAGTCTAGTTGTTTATATTAATAACTCGGTTCTGGATCAAGACCAGTACTCAGTGAGTGGTACAAATATTACTTTTGTACAAACCTATTCATCTTCTCAATTGTGTACGGTAGTTGATTATGTAAGCAAATACTTATCTAATACAAATAATGAAAAGGGTGCATTGTTAGATAGATTAAATGTTGTTCAGAACGGAACTAGACAGACCTTTAATCTATCTGATAAAGGTGTTCCAAAGTATGTTAACAATGTTGGAGATATTTTTACAATCAAGAATGGGTTGTTAAAGAGACCAGATTCTGTTACTCATGCTATTAATGACAACAAAATTACATTTGCTGCTGCTCCAGTATCTGGTGATAATATTAAACTTGCATTCTTTAATAGACAATTATTACCAGAACCAACTAAAAACGTAATCTTAGATCCATTAAGATGTTTTGATGGAGTTAGAACTTCATTCCCTATTACCGTAAATGGAATTCTACTTGCACCAATCACAGTAAATCATTTATTCATCGTCAGAAATGGCGTGATGCAAAAACCTGGTGTTGATTATACTTTATCTGGTGGACACAACGTAGTATTCTCATCTGCTCCACGAGACTGGGAAATCGTCTTTTCATTCTATTCATATAATGGACTCAATCAAAATATAGTACTGAATGTTGCAAAATACTTTGATGGTGCTCAAAAATCATTCGGATTAACTCAAAATTATCAAAGTACCACAGTAACAGCGGATCAAAATACTTTAGTGTTTAGAAATGGTGTTTATCAATATCCAACTACAGACTACGTTATTTCTGATAAACAAACTGGTCCATATATCACATTTGACTCTGCTCCTGTTTCAACTGATAACATCTTCATTACCAATCTGAAACAGACTCTAGTAGATGCTACTAGTTACTTTAGTCAGTTAACATCAAATCAGATTCAATCGAGTGCTCCTAATGGAACTTATGATACTACAATTTTCCTAATCTTTGTAAATGGATTGCTTCAGGTTGGCAACTCTTGGTCATATGCAAATAACATCATTACGTTCAATTCTACCGTTAGTTTAACTCTTGATAAAGTTAAAGTTTATGCATTTACTAACGCTAAGAGACCTCTAGACTCTATTTCTATTACAAATACATCCACACTTACATATAACTTAAACTATAATTCTTCCCAAATTAATAACGTATCGAAAGCATCTGATCTGATTGTTTCTATTGAAGGTGTGGTACAAGAACCAGAAGTTGCATATACAGTCACATCTGGTACTATAACTTTCAACACAACTACTCTATATCAGACTGGAATTGATATCTACATTTATCAAGTAGGAAATACATCATCTAACTTAACTGAAAGAATTGACTATCTAAACGATAACTACAATAAAACTACTGAAACTGTTGGTGGAGTTTCTATTGACACTCAGACATATAAGTTGATGCAAGGATATAAGAGTTTCAATCCACCAGCTTCAGACGATCTATATCTATTGAGAAATGGAGTTGTACAAAATCCTGGTCAAGATTTTACTATCGGCAATGGATACATCACATTTACTACAAATATAAATGCAACTGAAGACCTCTTTATTATGTACACTCATGGAACTGAGGAAAGAACCATCTCTAGTTCTGCTGCAGTAAGTTCTTCTGTTCATAGATATACTTTATCTACTGCTCTTGCATCTAATGAATATAACGATATTGTTCTTTATGCAGATGGCGCTCCTAGATTCTATCAAAGAAATGACTTCACAGTTGAAAATAATGGCACTGAACTTCATTTGACGCACACCAATGGAATTACTCCAACACAAGTATTTGTAATGAAGTATCCATCTGTTGTTGTCGTAGATGAGTACGAAGATTGTCCAGATGGAACAAGAACAAGATTTAAACTTCTATACAATAATCAGAATCTTGTAGTTGGTAATGTTGCAACAAATGCAGATATCTTGATTTCTATCAATGGTGTAGTTCAACATCCAGGAACACAGTATACTTTAACGCAAAATAGGGGATTCGTGGACATGTCATATGCTCCACAATTTACCGATGAAATCTTTATGGTTAGAATGAATGGTAACTTGGTAAGAAACCTTACTCCTACTGGAGTTACCAGACAATATACATTAAATGTACCAGAATCATTGGAAAAAGAGAACATTGTCATTTTCTCTAATAACACATGGAAGTTTGCAGAACTTGGTGATTTTGCATGGAATAATGACTCAACAATTACACTCTCAACTGCACATACTTCGGGCAATTTATTTGCAGTTAAATTCTATGGTGTGTTCAATCTCCTAGATCAAATTCATACTCCATTCAACGGTGTCATCACTAAATTTAATTTATTTGATGGAGAGCAGAATTTTGTACCTGTTGGTACAGTTGACAATGACAATAACCCAGATGAAACTAGTTTGGTTGTAGTTAAAAATGGAAAAGTATTAGATCCAAAAGTTGATTACACATTAACTGGTGATATTGAAAGTCAACTAGTATTTGCTACAGCTCCAGTATCCTCTGACATTATTTCAGTTAGAACTGTCGGTTCGTTTGATAAGTTGGATACCATTACAAATGGATCTGGATATAGCTTCAATATTAAAAAGAATGCTGTTGATTATTATCCAAATGCACATATCGACAGACCAAGAGAACTTGCAAATCAACTAATGGTTATAGTTGATGGAAACATCCAAAGTCCTTTATATGATTATTTTGTTTATCAAAATTTACTGGTGTTTAACAGCATTATTAATTTCTCTAAGATGGTCATCTTAGATTTCCGTGGAACATTTGATGATGTGAAGGTCTTCAACAGATTCAATCAAGTGTCTATTGGTGATGAAATTAAAATTACTGGTGAAGAGAATCCTAGAAAGGTAACTCAAGTATTATCACCAAATGTTTTAAAGACTGAAGCTTATACTGGCAAAGGTCCATCTGGATTTGCCGCTACTTCAAGTATTGCAAATGGAAAGATCAGTCAAATTACAGTTACTTCGCAAGGATTAAATTATAAAGATCCAATTGTTCTCAGAACAATTGGTACTGGAACTGGTGCAAAATCTATTGGTCTTACTAACCAATATATTGGTGGCGGATTAGAATCTGGTCAAATTCTTTACTTTGGTCATAATGTATACACAACACATTATGTGTTCCCAACAGTATATGCATACGTCGAGAAAAAACAACCACTATCTAAATCGCAAGTTAGAAAAGGTACGAAGTTAAGTGCAAACATTAATGCAACTGTTGAGACAATTCCTCTCGCAAATACCTTTGAATTGCCTTCAAATACACCTATAGTTACAGTTTCTTCTTCCAGCGGCGGTGGGGCTTCATTCAAAGTCTTTATTTCTCGTGGAGAGTTGAGAAAAATTGAAATCCTAAATGGTGGTAGTGGTTATGATGACAGAGACATCAAACTTGAACTGACTGGTGGCGGAGGTACTGGATGCGTATTAGAACCCGTTCTAAACGGTTCTGGGACCATTACAGACGTGATTATCAGAAACCCTGGTGTTGGTTACGATACGTTTAGAGTTATTATTCACAACGTAGATGGTAACAATATTGTCAACGCAGAAGTAATTGAATACACCTATGTTTCTCAGTCTGGAATTGATGGTTGCACAAGGGCAGTCCTTGGTTCTGCAGCGTCACATTCCCAAAACGACATTGTATACTTTGATAGTTATCTTTAATAAATAAAAGTACAAATAATAAGAAGAGAATAATGCCTTCACTCGTAACTGATAATTTCAGAGTTTTTGCTGCGGAACAGTTTATTGAGTCACTGGAAGAACCATATAATACTAGTGGAAATCCAGAAGCTGATAACACAACTGCAGCATACTCTTATAGAAGTAAGATCTATTTGTTTACAGGAAGACCACAGAATTGGACTCTTGAAAGATATGCTGGTGTAACTGCTGTAACAGAGTTTGATCCACCAGAACCATACGATTCATTCAATGACATGAATGAAACTTATGATGATATGATTGCAATGAAAAGAGTTACGAGATCTGATGTCTCTAAAGTAATTAGAAGAAATACTTGGAGATCTGGTATTAAGTATGATATGTATAAGAATGATTATACTCCAAATAAATTATCAATTAATGGTCAATCTAAACTATATGATTCACAATTTTATGTAATCAACAGTAATTATCAAGTATATAAGTGCATTTATAACGGTGAAAGTCCAACATATCCAAATGGCAGAGCATCTACTGTAGAACCTACTGGAAACTCTACATCAATCATTGAAAGTAATGCAGATGGATATAGATGGAAATACATGTATACCATCAATATTTCAGACTATATCAAATTTGTTTCTAGTGATTTTATTCCAGTAAAGAGTGATTCAGCAGTTGTTTCTGCAGCGCAAGCTGGTGCAGTTGAACAACTACTTATTGAAAATAGAGGAAGTGGAATTTCTTCTGGAACATATTATTGTCCGATCATTGGTGATGGTACTACTAGTGCAATTGCTAGAATTGTTGTTCCATCAACAGGTACAAACTCTGGTAAGATCGACACTGTTGAACTTGAAAGAATTGGTGGTGGGTATACAAGAGCTAGAGTGATGCTCAACGAGGCATACAGTAACGTCAATAATGCATTGAGTAGAACTGGATCTTCAAGTTCCTTGAGTGGAACAGTAACTGCAATCATTTCACCACCTGGCGGTCATGGATTTGATCCATCTCTAGAATTGGGTGGTTATAGAGTTATGATTAATAAGAGTCTCGATTTCCTAGATGGAGATGGTGATATTCCAGTTGATTCACAATTCAGAAGATATGGTCTTGTTTCTGATCCACAGTCACCAAATAATCAAGATCTTATACTAAACACTGCAACCGCTTGTTATGCAGTGAAATTTCCAGCAGCAACTAATGTAAACTTTGCTCCAGGCGAAGTAATTACACAATCTACTACTGGTGCAAAAGGAAGAGTAATTCACTGGGACTCTGTAACTAAGGTTCTTAGGTACTACCAGAATGAATATGTTGATGCAACTCAAACTGGACAAAATCAATACAAACTAGTTGATTTTGGTGGTTCAAATTCAATTACTGGTGCAACTAGTCAAGTAACAGCAACTCCAGACACTGCTACATCTGGTGTTTATTTTGGCATTAATTTTACTTCTGGATACGCTACTCCCGAAGTTAAAAAGAACAGTGGTAACATCATTTACGTAGAAAATAGAAAAGCAGTTAACAGATCGAATGACCAGACAGAAGATATCAAACTGGTCATCGAATTTTAAAATAAATAGTCAAAAGAAATACCTGAAGGCTTTAATAAATGCAGGACACCAATCTCAGAATATCACCATACTTTGATGATTTTGATCGTTCAAAAAATTATCAAAAAGTTCTTTTTAAACCAGGTTATTCTGTACAGACCAGAGAATTAAATTCTCTGCAATCTATCCTACAGAATCAAATTGAAAGATTTGGTCAACATGTTTTTAAAGATGGTTCTCTTGTAATTCCAGGTAACATTAACTATAATTTAAGTCTAAAAGCAGTGATGGTACAATCACTGATTAACGGTATTTCTGTAGAAAGTTATAGACAAAATTTAGTTGGAAAAACTCTAACTGGAACAACTTCGGGCGTAAAGGCCGAAGTAATTGATACTATCAGTCAATCAGAGTCTGAAAAAAACACAATCACTCTGTACGTTAAGTACACTGGTGGGGGAATCATTGAAGGAACCACTCAGGTAAGTGAGTTTAAAAATAATGAAATTTTGTACGATGAAGATAATAATGCAGTTGCAATAACTACAGTTCAAAATTCAACAGCATATACTGCATCATCTGCTACAATTAATGCTGGAGTATATTTTATTCGAGGGTTTTTTGTTGAAGTTGCAACACAAAAAATTCTCTTAGATCAATATGGAGATAGACCATCATATAAAGTTGGTCTTCAGGTTTCTGAAAGTATTATTGATTCTGAAGAAGATGCATCACTATTTGACAATGCACTAGGGTCAACTAACTATGCATCTCCAGGTGCAGATAGACTAAAAATTGAAGCCAAACTTGTAAAACAAAATTTACTTATTACAGAAGATTCGAACTTCATTGAACTGTTACGTATTGAAGAAGGTAAAGTTACTTTAATTAGAGAAAATTCTATTTACAGTGAGCTTGAAAAAAATCTTGCAAGAAGAACATACGATGAATCTGGTAGTTACACTATTAAACCATACAGTGTAAAAATTAGAGAAGCTTTAAATGATGGAGAAAATGGTGGTGTATATTTACCAAATGAAGTTCTTCCTGATGGCAGAACTATCGTATCTTCAGTTGGTGCAAATTCTCCAGTAAATTCTATCAATGGCAAAAACTACTATGCTGTAGAATTATCTGAGGGTAAGGCATACGTAAAGGGTTTTGAAGTTACAAATGAACGAAAACAATTTGAAATTGTACCAAAACCAAGAAACTATAATCAAATTAACAATCAAGGTATTCCATTAAATATTGGAACTCACTTTAAATTAGATGGAACTCAAACTATTAGAGGAAGAGTTCAATTTAATGATACAATTTATCTAAAAGATGTCGATGGTGATATCATCGGTTCTTGTAAATCGATTGGTTTTACAAATGGATTCCGTTTATATGTTACTGATGTTTCTGTATTTGAAACTTTAACATTAACTGGAACAAATAACATCTTAATTGGAGATTACGTTACTGGCGCAACATCTGGAGCAACTGGTTTTGTTGACAGTGTAAATGGTCAGACAATTAAACTTAAACAAATCAGTGGAACTTTTGTAACAGGTGAATCCGTAGTTGGTAGTAGATTCAGCGGTTCCACTCCTCCAACAATTAATACTATTGGAAAAAATCTTTTAGAAAATATAAGAAGTCTTGAAAAAATTGTTAATGGTAATAGTGAATTTTTTGCAAGCGTTGCATTAGAAGCAATTTCGTTGACAGGTTCTTCATTCTCTGTATCTGGAGGAACTGCTCTTACTGGAATCAATACTCTTCTTAACTTTGAACTTTCAGCAAAATCAAAAGTTAGACTCGGAGATACAGTTGCAGAAGTAACTTCAGTTCAGACAAATGGAAGTTCTGCTACTCTCACAACATCGGTTGCTAATGGTACATACTATTCTGCTGCTAAGTTAATTTGCAAATTATATAAATCTCAAAACGGTCTTACAGTAAGAGCATCTAACAGTCCACTAAAATCTGGTAGTGATTTTACTCATAATAGACTTATCTCAGATATCGGAATTTATACAATTAATGCAAACGGTGGTTTTACTATTGCAAAAGCTTCTTCGGAAGCAATTGATGTAACTTCAATTGTAATTACTACCAGTACTGCAAGAATTTCTGGTGCAACTTTCAATCAAACTGCTCCAAACGTAGTTGAAGTTACTGGAACTGGTTTAACTGCAGGAACTTCAATTAATGTTTACTACAATTCAAGAATCTCAAATCCATCGTCTAGATCAAAAGAACTACAAAAATATAAAACATTATCTGTAGATAAACAGTTTAACGCAACCAATAATGTATATGGAACACGTTATTCTGATAGAGAAATTTCACTAAAATTTGCAGATGTAAGTAAAGTACACTGTGTACATCAAGCTGTCAGAGTAGAAGATTCTCCTTCTGATATGTTTGATTATTTGGTGCTAAACAACTCTGCAAATATTGTAGCGGGAGACCTAATTACTTCTGGTTTGGTTAAAGCAAGAGTAATTGGAGTAGCAACTTCTAATAAAGTTTATATTAAGTACATTTCAACTACAAAGTTCCCAAGTGCAACTAATATTGCTCTTTCTGTTGTTGTACCAACAAATCCTGCAGCAACTGGAGTTTTTATTCGTGAGTCTGCATATGGTAGATATATTGATGTGACTAATGATTTTATTTTTGTCAGAAATGACTCTGAGGATGTATACAAAATTTCTAAACTTGTAAGAAGATCTTCTGCAGCTGTACCAAATAATAAAATTGTAGTAATGTTTGATTATTTTAAACACGATAATCTATCTAATGATTTTTATTCTGTAGGGTCCTATGCAAATCTTGGTTATGAAGATATTCCACTATCATACAATTTCATCTCTCTAGCAGATTTAATTGACTTTAGATATTATTCTCAACCATCTTCTATTGGTTCAGCTACTGGTCAAATTTCATCTCCATATACAGAAACTGCATCTTCTTCTCCATTTAACTTAGATTCAGCATCTTTCTTGTCTGCTACCACTCAAAAAGTACCATATCCAGCATCTGTATTCGGGTTGGATTATGAGTTCTATCTTGGACGAGAAGATAAGGTATATCTAACTATCGATGGTAATATCAGAGTTGTGCAGGGTTCTGATTCTCTAGAACCACAATCTTCAACTGATGAATCAGTTGGTCTTCTACTAGCAACCATTAAACTTCCAGCATATCTTAAGAATGTACTGGATGCAAAACTATCCATTGAAAAGACAAGAAACTATACAATGAGAGATATTGGAAAGTTAGAAGATAGACTTTCCAATGTAGAGAAGTACACTTCTTTGTCTCTATTAGAAGTCAATACAAATAACTTGAACATTCTCGATGAAGAAGGTAGAAATAGATTCAAGAATGGATTTGTTGTCGATAGTTTTTCGTCAACGGATGTTGCAGATCTACAAAACCCAGATTACACAGCATCGATTGATTTAGATAAAAATATTGTAAGACCATATCCATATGTAAATAATATCTCGTTTAATTTAAATGCTTCTCAAAGTGGTCTTGTAAAGAAACAATCTTATCTAACACTTCCATATACAGAAGTTTCATATGCATCTCAACTTTATTCCAGTAGAGTAGAACCAGTAACTCCGTTTGAAGTATTTTCTTGGATTGGTGAAATGGACATCTCACCAAAGAAAGATATTTGGTATGATACTGTAAGAGAATACAGAGAAGGTCAAAATATTAATTTGGTGGATGCTTACACCACATTATTTGACTTAGTTGTTCCAACAGGCCAAATATGGGGAGGATGGCAACTTGGTGCTGGGGGTAGTAGACGCGGTGGCGGTGGAACCACAATTACTGACATTAGACAAGGAACTCAGTATGAAGTTGGATCATTAAACTTTGACATTGAAACTGGTGACACCATTCAAAATATCGAAGATATTAGATTCTCAAGATCTAAAATTGTAGATATAACTACTAGAAGTTTAAAACCAAATACTAAGTTTTACTTTACCGTAAACGAAGAATCATCAAATACTATTGCATATCCAAAACTATTCAGAAATCTATCAAATACAGTTGGTAAATTTGTTGTTGGAGAAACTATTCTTATTCGACCAATTTATGACGATAGTATTCTAAGACCACAAGTATTAGAAGGAATTAGAGCAACTGTACAAGATCCAAGAACATTTATTGCGGCGAAGTCTGTATCAACTTCAGACTTTGATAGTAATGGTTATACCACAACTACAAAAATTCTTGCATTTGACAATGTAAGATCATTGGATGGCACCGATGTTAATCCAGGGGCGATTGGTTCAAGATTTTTAATTCTTGGAGAGAAATCTGGTGCTAGAACAGAGTATATTGGGTCTACTCATCAAGATTTAATTACAAATGAAGAAGGAACTTTAGAAGCATTTGTATTGATTCCAGATCAAACATTTGAAACTGGAGATTTAACATTTGGTTTATCGGATGATGAGAATAATATCCAAGTTAAGGGATTAACAAAATCTTACGCGACTGGAACTTATTATGCTCAGGGTACAGAATTAAATGTATCTACAACAATTGTTTCGATTGATGTACCAGAGGTAACTGCAACCTCTATCACCGAAAGTAGAAGTAGATTTATTCCAGATCCTCCTCCTCCACCACCAGCTCCTCCATGGAACGGTGGTGGAGATCCGCTTGCACAGTCATTCCTAATTGAAGAGGAAGGAGGAATTTTTGCTACATCTCTAGATTTATTCTTCCTCGCAAAAGATGCAGAAGTTCCTGTTTCAGTTGAAATTAGAACTGTGGAAAATGGTTCTCCGACAAAAACAGTAATTCCAGGATCTGTAGTAACTTTACCAGCATCATCTGTTAATATATCTACAGATTCTACTGCACCAACTAGATTTACATTCGATAGACCCGTATATCTAAGTGATAAGAATGAATATGCATTTGTTGTCAAGAGTTTTTCTCAAAAGTATTATGTTTGGGTATCTAGATTAGGAGAAAAAGATGCTGCAACTGGATTTGTAATTGACAAACAACCACATGTTGGTGTTCTATTTAAATCTGCAAACTTGAGTACATGGATTTCTGATCAATACGAAGATATCAAGTTTGTTCTCAACAGAGCGCAGTTTACACCTAATCAAACCTTTACAGCGGTGTTAAATAATAAGACTATTCCATCGGCAAAATTATCTAACAATCCAATCTATTTCACAGAAAATTCTTCTGTTGTTAAAGTATTCCAACCAAACCATGGAATGCATGTAACTCAGAGTAGAGTAAAGTTAGAAAATATTATTTCTGATACGTCAAATGCAAAATTAGCTGCGAGTATCTCAACAACTAATCAATCTATTCAAATTCTAGATGTAACTGGTGCATCATTCAACGCATCTACTATCGAAGGTTGGAGTAAAATTAATAATCTTCCAGTTTCTGGAACAAATCCTGGATACATTAAAATTGAAGATGAAATTATTTCATACACTGGAATCACTAATAATACTTTAACAAACTGTACTAGAGGTGATTTAAGCACAACAGCAAGGGCACACTCAACTGGTGCAATTGTACAGTGTTTCCAACTCAATGGAATTCCTCTGTCGCAGTTGAATACTACACATTCTATTACTAAAGTTATCAGTCTGGATGAGTACGAAGTTACTGTTGCAAACAGAGCAAATTCCAAGAAACAATCTGGAGGATCTCTTGTTCTTGCCACGAGAAACATTCAATATGAGATCATTCAACCAAACCTGAATATCTTTACTCCATCTGAATGTCAATCAAACCTAACTTTTACATCTGTAACTGGAACTAGTATTGGTAATACTGTACAACAATCATTCATTACTAAACCTGCTCAATCATTAGAGAATGGTGTTGAAAACATTATGACAGAACCAAGATTAATTCTTTCAGAACCAAATAGGGTTACATATCAAAATTCTGCAGAAGGAACTTTAAATACTATTGTTTCTTTCTCAACTACAACTGATAGATTGAGTCCAATTCTAGATATTGATGGCAGTTCAATTACTACTATCTCAAATAGATTAAACAAAGAACTTGATACACAGGGTAATTTGGATTTAACTTCTGAATTACTGCCAAAAGGAGGAAAGCATTCTTCATATATTACTAAAAAAGTAGTATTAGAAACTGCCGCAACTTCAGTAAAAGTTCTCTTTGATGGAATTAGAAATCCAAGTAATGATATTAAAGTATTTGTTAAAATTAAAGGTGATTCAAATCCAAACTCATTTGATGATATGAACTACGTTGAAATTCCAACAACTTCATATCCAACTTCATCGACAAGTACACAATTTAGAGCATTTGATTATGAAATTAGATCACTAAAAGAATTTAAAGAATTTAGTATAAAAGTGGTATTGATTGGCAATGATCAAAGTAGTGTACCTATGGTAAGAAACTTTAGAGCAATCGCTCTTGCAATTTGATATGGATAAATTAAACGTAAATGGACATCCAGATCTGGTGAGAGATCCAATGTCCAAGGCAGTGATTAATAAAAACGAATCTGAATACAAATCTTACATAGAATCATATAAAACTAGACAGTCTGAAAAACATAGAGTGTCTAGTTTGGAAACAGATTTAAATGACCTAAAGAATGAAATTGGTGAGATTAAAGATTTGTTGACAAAATTAATTGCCAAATAAGGTTATCAATTAATATAAATAAAAATAAGTGGTAAACTCTTATGGCAGCAGTACACAATCTGTATATTGATCAAGGAGCTGATTTTTCCGCAGAGATTGGGATCTATGATGATTCCAATCTGCCTTGGAATTTGACTGGTTATACTGGATCTGCTAAAATCAAAAAATCATATTATAGTTCAACATCTGTTAATTTTAGCGTAACTGTTAATGCGAATGGAACTGTTTCTTTGTCTCTACCATCTTCCACGACAATAACTTTAGAACAGGGAAGATATCTCTATGATGTGGTAATAGCATCTAATGCCGGTGTGAAAACGAGAGTTATTGAGGGTATAGTCACAATCAACCCAGGAGTAACAATATGAACACCAAAGTAACAGTATCCAGAGTACCTCAGGTTATTACTGTCAAATCAGCAGCTGGCGGTAGGCTTTCTGGTTTGACCGATGTAAATATGAACAGTGCAAGTGATGGAGCTGTGCTTCAATATGATGCTGCTTCCCAGACATGGATTGCAGAAAATATTTTAGATAAATCTGGTTTGCAGATTAACTGCGGTAACTTCTAATCCTCATAAGGTAAAAAGACATGGCAACAATCTTAAAGATTAAAAGATCTAGTACCAACCCAACAGCAACACCTGCTGGTTTGGGACAAGGTGAACTCGCTTATGGTGAAGGTACTAGTACATATACAGATTTCCAAGGTGCTAACGTCACCTCCTATGGTAAACTATTTGTAGGTAGGGGAACAGAAACCAATGGTATTGCAGCGAATATTGATATCATTGGTGGTAGATATTTTACCGACCTACTAGATCATGGTCATGGTACAATTACCGCAAACTCTGCAGCAATTGTAGACTCTTCTAAAAAGGTTAATGAGTGGAATGTTGATAACATTACCTTAGATGGTAATACAATTTCCACAACAAACTCAAATGGTAATTTGACTATTGATACAAATGGAACTGGAGATGTGGTGATCTCTGGTTCATCTACTGTTGGCAACAACCTATTTGTCATAAACGATGGTTCTACTGATAGATTTATCGTAGATTCATTTTCTGGTGCAGTAGATATTTCTTCACCAACTCTAAGTGCAGCTGATACTCTTCTCAACATTTCATCAACCTGGAACAATGCCGGTGCAACTTTCTACGGTATTGATCTTGACGTAACCAATACTGCATCTGGAGCAAACTCAAGACTCCTTAACTTATCTGTTGGAGGATCTGATAAATTTAATGTAGATCTTTCTGGTAATGTTTACCTAACTGGAAATATTTCATATGCAAACGCAGTAAACTTTAACATTCAAGATAATACTGCAGATGCATTTGTTATCCAAGAAGGTGCAAATAAGTACATTGATATTGACACAACTGATAATTCAGAACTAGTAACTATTGGTAATAATATTGCATCTGTAAACATTGTTATTGAAGATAATAAATCAGATGCTTTTATCATCAAAGAAGGAACCAATAAGTATGTAGATATTGATACTAATAATGGATCTGAACTACTCACCATTAGCACTGCGAACGTAGACATCGATAATGATCTCAATATTGATGGTGGTGATTTAACTACCAACCAAACTACATTTAATTTACTCAACACAAACGCTACAACTGTTAACTTTGCTGGTGCGGCAACTACTGTAGAGATTGGTGCTGCTACTGGTACTACTAACGTTAATAATAATCTTGATGTTGACGGAGACGTTAATATTGACGGCGGAGATTTAACGGTTTCTACTAGCACATTTAACCTTGCAAACACAAACGCTACTACAGTAAACTTTGCTGGTGCTGGTACTACTATAGAAATTGGTGCTGCTACTGGTACTACTAACGTTAATAACAACTTAGTAGTAGATCTAGACTTACAAGTAAAGGGTGGTGATATCACCACTGATCAAACTTCATTTAATCTTCTAAATGGTACTGCTACCACAATTAATTTTGGTGGGGCAGCAACCACTATCGAAATTGGTGCTGCTACTGGTACTACTAACGTTAATAATAATCTTGATGTTGACGGAGATGTTAATATCGATGGTGGCGATCTTACCGTTTCAACTAGTTCATTCAATCTTGTTAATACCAATGCAACCACAGTAAACTTTGCTGGGGCAGCAACCACTATTGAGATCGGTGCGGCGACTGGAACCACTAACGTCAATAACAACCTTGATGTAGATGGTGATGTTAACATTGATGGGGGTGACTTAACCGTTTCCACATCTACATTCAACCTGGTAAACACAAACGCTACTACAGTAAACTTTGCTGGTGCAGCAACTACTATAGAAATTGGTGCTGCTACTGGTACTACAAATGTAAACAATAACTTGGATGTGGATGGTGATGTTAACATTGATGGTGGGGATCTTACTGCATCTACCACAACATTTAACCTCATCAATACAACGTCTACTACAGTAAACTTTGCTGGTGCAGCGCAAAATCTAAACATCGGTAATGCATCGACAGAAGTTGATTTCGGTGATTTGAGAATTGTTGGTTCAACAATCTATAGTGATAATGCTGGTGCTCAGACCATTACTATTGACCCATATCCAGCAGGTGGTGATCAGGGTGGTAACGTAGTTGTTCGTGGTAACTTACAAGTTTCTGGTACTACAACTACAGTTAACTCAACTGTAATGACAGTAAATGATCCAGTATTTACTCTTGGTGATAGTATTTCAGAGAAGACTGTAGTATCTGCTGCTTCGAGTGGACAATCTAATGTTGTTCTTGATAGTGTAGACGGACTAAATGTTGGTGATATTGTATCTGGTAATGCTGCAATTCCCAATGGAACTACAATTTCATCCATCAACACGGGAACTAAGACAATTACTCTTAGTGCAAACCTTACTGCTGGTATTGCAGCAAGTACTAATACTTCTCCAAAGATTCTAACCTTTACTCAAGGTGCTGACGACAACAAAGATCGTGGTATTGAGTTTAAGTATTTTAATGGATCACTAAAGACTGGATTCTTTGGTTATGATGAGTCTGGTATTGCGGAAGATGTAACTACTTACTACTTCACATATATCCCAGACGCAACCAATACTTCACAAGTATTTACTGGAACTGTTGGTAGTGCATACTTCAATACCACCAAACTAGAAATTGGTATCAACAAAGGTATTCCATTCTTTGATCAATATAAGAGACTCACCACAACTGCAGCTGCTGGAACTTCGGATGCAACAACTTCATATCAAATTTTGACTGTTAATGCATCTGGTGTTCCACTTTGGACAACTACAATTGACGGTGGCACTTACTGATAAATAATTAAAAACTGAGGTAATTATGAGTCCTGATGAAGCAAACACTTTGATGCAAGTAATGAGTAACAAGATTAATCAACTTACTCAACAAAATATTATGCTAGAATCAAAGGTAATGTATTTGAACTCTGTGGTGCAACAACTGCAGAGTTCTCCTGAAAAAGTTAATGATGGCGGAACATTTGATGAAACTCCACCAGTAAAGCAAAATAATGGCAAAACCAAGCAGCAGGTCGCAACTTAAAGAATACTGCTTACGAAAGTTAGGTAAGCCTGTAATTGAAATCAACGTTGACGACGATCAAATAGAAGATCTAATTGATGACACCATTCAACTCTACAATGAGAGAGTTTATAATGGTGTTGAAAGAGTTATGTTGAAGTATAAATTTACCGAAGAAGATATTGAAAACGGTAGAAAAAGAAATACTTCAACTATAGTAACCGATCAAAATAATTCAACACCTCCTAGGTCTCTTTCGTTTGAAGAGGGTAGGGGTTATTTTACTTTGCCAGATCATATTATTGGTGTAGAAAATATCATGCCTATTGCCAACACATACGTAAACAGTATGTTTGGTTTTAGATATCAGTTCTTCCTGAATGATTTTTATAATTTTTATGCGTATGACATTTTAAATTTGACAATGACGTTGACATATTTGGAAACTTTGCAATTCCTTCTTGAAGGTAAGAAAGTAATCAGATATAACAAAGTTCAGAATAGAATATATGTTGACGTTGACTGGCAGAGAGTTGCTGCAAATGATTACTTGGTTATTGAATGTTACAGGGCATTGGATCCAGTAACCTGGCCAAAAATTTACAATGAAATTTTTGTTAAGAAGCATTTAACATCTTCCATTAAAAAACAGTGGGGACAAAACTTGATGAAGTTCCAAGGTATTAAATTACCTGGAGGTGTAGAGTTTAATGGTAGACAAATTTATGATGATGCCGTTCAAGAACTGGATAAATTACTCGAAGAAATGTCTACTACGTATGAACTCCCACCATTAGACTGTGTAGGTTGATATGGCTAAGAATGTCTATTTCACAAATGGTACTTTGCCAGAACAAAGACTTTATGAAGATCTAATCATAGAGTCTTTGAGGATCTATGGTCATGACGTATATTATCTACCAAGAGAAATAGTTAAAAAAGATAGAATCTTCAGAGAAGATATACTTTCAAAATTTGATGAGAATTACCTCATTGAAATGTATCTTTCTAACTTCGAAGGATTTGAGGGAGATGGGACTCTTCTATCTAAGTTTGGTGTAAGAATTTCTGATGAAGCAACTTTTATAATTTCAAAGAGAAGATGGCAAGATCTTGTATCATCCTCAAATAATCTTGTGTCTTCTAAAAGACCAAATGAAGGAGATGTAATTTATTTTCCTCTCACTCAACAATTTTTCCAAATCAAGTTTGTTGAACACGAAAAACCATTTAGACAACTTGATGCCATTCAAACATATCAACTCATTGCAGAGACCATGGAGTTCTCTGATGAGAGATTTGATACTGGTGTCAAAGAAATTGATGACGTTACTAGAGACTCTGGATATTCAGTTGTATTCAAACTCATTGATGGTATTAAATTTGTATACCTAACGAACGCAGGAACTGGTTACGGAAGAAATACTATAGTTACAATTGGTGGTCCTGGTGCAGGAGCTAAAGCAACTGTTAGTGTTACAACTAATGGATCAATTAGTTCAATTAATCTAACTGAACCAGGAGCTGGTTATCTTACTGCTCCTATTGTGTCATTCACTGGCACTGGTTCTAATGCGGCAGCAATTGCAACTATTGCAAATAGACAATCTTTTAAAACTGGAGAACTTGTATACGGGTCATCAAAATCTGCAGTTGCTACAACATCAATAACTCTGGGATCAGTAACTGGTATTCAAGTTAGAAGACTTGGAGAAGGATATACAACTGTCCCGACTGTAACTATATCTGCTCCAACTTCAGGTGTAAGAGCAACTGGAACTGCAGTTCTTACTGGTGGCAAGGTAACTTCTATAAATATTACGAATCCAGGTTCTGGTTATACTACAGCACCAACTATTACAATACAAAGATCTCCATCTGAACCAAAAGGTGAAGTTACTAGATATGATGGTACTAACAAAGAACTAGAATTAATTAATATTGTGGGAACTTTCGTTGATAACGATACGTTAGTTGGCGCAAAAACTGGTGCTGAATGGACTGTCACCTCATTCAGTACTATACAAAAAGAAAATGATCCTGATGCTGAAAACGAATGGTTTGAGCAACAAGGTGACAAAATCATTGATTGGAATGAAAAAAATCCATTCGGTGAATATGGAAATATGGGAGTATTCTGATGTTAGGTAAACATTTCTATCACGAAATTATTCGTAAAACTATTGTTGGGTTTGGAACTCTATTCAATAATATTGAATTAAGAAGAGTTGACAACAATGGAAACATTGTTCAAACTATTAAAGTACCTCTTGCATATGGACCAAGAGAAAAATTTCTTGCAAGAATTGAAGCAGAACCGCAATTAGATGGAAAATCTGAGATTCAGATTCAATTGCCAAGAATTGCATTTGAAATGAAAGGAATTAATTATGATTCTACTAGAAAGTTAGCACCAATTAATATTTGCAAAACTCCAAAGTCTGGTGATACCAAAGAAGTATATACTCAATAT
>Ga0194130_10001796_pt1 | contig 33043 bp, 30 predicted proteins | sample TA2KigsurfametaG_FD_160084 | JGI IMG/M metagenome (GOLD analysis project Ga0194130, IMG submission 160084) | Freshwater microbial communities from Lake Tanganyika, Tanzania - TA2015050 Kigoma 12 surface | ecosystem: Environmental > Aquatic > Freshwater > Lake | place: Tanzania: Lake Tanganyika...
GCCTACTGGCGCGGCGATGAAACCAAGGCCCAGCTGCAGCGCATCTACGGCACCGCCTGGGAAACCCCCGAGCAGCTGGCCGAACACAAGCGCCGCAAGGAAGAGGCCCTGCGCCGCGATCACCGGCGCCTCGGCACCGATCTGGATCTGTTCTCGATCGAGGACGAGGCCGGCGCCGGCCTGGTGTTCTGGCATCCGCGCGGTGCCCGCATGCGCCTGCTGATCGAAGATTTCTGGCGTCAGGCCCATTTCGCAGCCGGATACGACCTGCTGTACACGCCACATGTGGCGGATATCAGCCTGTGGAAAACCTCTGGCCACCTCGACTTCTACGCCGAGAGCATGTTTGGCCCGATGCAGGTGGATGAGCGGCAATACCAGCTCAAGCCGATGAACTGCCCGTTCCACGTGCTCACCTACGCCGCCACCCTGCGCAGCTACCGCGAGCTGCCGATCCGCTGGGCCGAGCTGGGCACCGTGTACCGCTACGAACGCCCCGGCGTGATGCACGGCCTGATGCGGGTGCGCGGCTTCACGCAAGACGACGCCCACGTGTTCTGCCTGCCCGAGCAGATCAGCGATGAAATCCTGCGCATCCTCGATCTCACCGAGGAGATCCTCTCCACCTTCGATTTCCGCAACTACGAGATCAACCTCTCCACCCGTCCGGAGAAGTCGATCGGCGAAGACGGCGTGTGGGAGCTGGCCACCCAGGGGCTGATCGAGGCGCTGGAGCGCAAGGGATGGGCCTACAAGATCGACGAAGGCGGCGGTGCCTTCTACGGCCCCAAGATCGACCTCAAGATCGAAGATGCCATCGGGCGGATGTGGCAGTGCTCCACCATCCAGCTCGACTTCAACCTGCCCGAACGCTTCGGGCTGGAGTATGTGGCCGCCGATGGCACGCGCCAGAGGCCGATCATGATCCACCGCGCCATCTTCGGCTCGCTGGAGCGGTTCTTCGGGATCATGACCGAGAACTACGCCGGCGATTTCCCCTTCTGGCTGGCCCCCGAGCAGATCCGGCTGCTGCCGGTCACCGATGAGGTGAGGCCCTACGCCGAGAAGCTGCTCGCCCAGCTCAAGGCTGCTGGCGTGCGGGCCACCATCGACCACTCCGGCGATCGCCTCGGCAAGCTGATCCGCAACGGCGAGCAGATGAAGATCCCTGTCCTGGCAGTGATCGGCGCCAAGGAGGCCGAAAGCGGCGAACTGAGCCTGCGCAGCCGCCGCGATGGAGATCTGGGCAGCGTGGCTGTGGCCGATCTGCTCGCAGCCGCGACGGGTGCCAACACCGGCCGCGCCGCGGGGCTGGGCCTGCCAACCAGCTCCAGTACGAGCTCCAGCTCCAGCGCAAGTACGAGCTCCTGAGACCAACCCGATGACCACCCTGCTGGCCGGCGACATCGGCGGCACCAAGACCCTCTTGGCGCTCTACGAGCTCGGTGCGGCAGGCGACCTGAGCCTGCTGCGCAGCCAGCGCTATCCATCGGCCGACTGGGACGACCTGGCGCCCATGGTGAGGGCCTTCCTGGATGCCGGATCCCAGCAGCCCCCGGCTGCAGCCTGCCTGGCTGTGGCCGGGCCGGTGGAGGGGGGTCTGGCCCAGCTCACCAACCTCAGCTGGCAGCTGGACGAGGCCCGGCTGGCGAGCACAACCGGGATTGACCAGGTCGCATTGGTCAATGATTTCGCTGTTCTGATCTATGGGCTGCCCCACCTCGCCGAGCACCAGCAGGCCCCGATCCGTTCGGGGCGGCCCCGGCCCGAAGCGCCGCTGCTGGTGCTAGGGGCGGGAACGGGCCTGGGCGTGGCCTACGGGGTGCCCACGCCCATGGGCCTGGTGGCCATCGCCAGCGAAGCCGCCCATGGCGAATTTGCCCCCCGCAGCCAGGCGGAGTGGGAGCTCAAGCAATGGCTGGCTGCTGAACGCGGGCTCGAGCGGGTGTCGATTGAGCGGGTGGTGAGTGGTACGGGGCTGGGCGAGGTGGCGCGCTGGTTGCTGGCCAGTCGCCACCTGGACGGCAGCCATCCCCTCAGCACCTTGGTGGATGGAGACGCCTTACCAGCGGCAGTGGCCGCAGCCGCAGCCCGGGGCGATGTCCTGGCCAGCGAAGCCCTGGCGCTCTGGATCAGCTGTTACGGCAGCGTCTGCGGCGATCTCGCCCTAGCCGGCCTCAGCCGCGGCGGAGTGTGGCTGGCCGGCGGTACCGCCGCAAAACTGCTGGCGGCCCTCCAGTCGCCCGGTTTCACGGAGGCCTTTCTGCGCAAGGGACGCCTGGCTGCCGTGCTGGCCGACATGCCGATCACGGCCGTGCTCGATCCGGCGATCGGCCAGTTCAGTGCCGCCTGCCGAGCGCGCATGCTCATTGCCTGAGACACTGGGCCGAGCAGAAGTTGTTGCATGGTGCGCCCCCGGGTCGGCCAAGGGGTTGTGGTTCACGTTCCCGCCACCACGGCCAATGTGGGTCCTGGCTTTGACTGCCTCGGGGCGGCCCTTGATCTCGACAACGTCTTCCAGATGCGCTGCATCGAGGGCGGCAGCGAACGCTTCGATCTGATCATCGAAGGCAGCGAGGGCGCCCACCTGCGCGGGGGCCCCGACAACCTGGTGTACCGCTCCGCCCAACGGGTTTGGAAGGAGGCCGGTGAGGAGCCGGTGGCCCTCGAGGCCCGGGTGCGCTTGGCCGTGCCACCGGCCCGGGGCCTGGGCAGCAGCGCCACGGCCATTGTGGCCGGCCTGATCGGCGCCAACGCCCTTGTGGGTGAGCCGCTGAGCCGCGAGAAGCTCCTGGAGTTGGCCATCGACATCGAAGGCCATCCCGACAACGTGGTGCCCTCCCTGGTGGGCGGGCTGTGCATGACCGCCAAAGCCGCCTCCCACCGCTGGCGGGTGGTGCGTTGCGAGTGGTCGCCGGAGGTGCAGGCGGTGGTGGCGATCCCCGCCATCCGGCTCACCACCAGCGAAGCCCGCCGGGCCATGCCCAAGTCGATTCCGGTGGGCGATGCGGTGATCAACCTGGGATCGCTGACGCTGCTGCTGCAGGGCCTGCGCACCGGCAACGGCGACCTGATCACCGATGGCATGCACGACCGCTTGCATGAGCCCTACCGCTGGGGTTTGATCCATGGCGGCAAAGCCGTGCGGGAAGCGGCTCTGGCCGCCGGTGCCTGGGGCTGCGTGATCAGCGGTGCCGGCCCCAGCCTGCTGGCCCTCTGCCCCAAGCCCGCGGCCGAAGCGGTGAGCACAGCAATGGTGCGGGCCTGGCACCAGGCCGGCGTGGAGTCGCGCTCCGAGGTGCTGGCCATCCAGCAGCAAGGGAGCCGCTGGGAGGCGCTGCCCGATCAACCGGCTGCAGCCTCCAGCTGAATCCGGCAATCCAAGGGCAATCCAATTCGGAAATCTAGGTATATCTACTCAAGAGTCTCGGGGCGACTGATAGATTCAAAGCCGACTCCAACAGGGTCCGATATCGGTCCTGCCCTGGGAATCACCAGATCTGCAACCGGGCCGTGATGGACGCCAACCTGCCCCTGCTCGCCGCGTCCAGCCTTGCCCTGACGTCCGGGGACAGCGCCTTTCCTTGGTTGAGCCTGATCGTGCTGCTGCCGGCGGCAGTTGCCCTGTTGATGCCCCTGCTGCCGGGAGACGGCAGCGATCCGAAATGGCCGCGAACCCTGGCCTTGGGCGCCCTGGGGGTCGACCTGGCCCTGATGCTGGTGTGCTTTAGCCAGCATTACGACGGCTCGGTCAGTGGCCTGCAACTGGTGGAGCGGGTCAGCTGGGTGCCTGCCCTTGGCCTGGAGTGGTCCCTGGCGGCCGATGGCCTGTCGGCGCCTTTGGTGCTGCTCTCCGGCGTTGTCACGCTGCTGTCGGTAGCGGCCAGCTGGAACATCCAGCGCAAAACCCGGCTCTACTTCGGCTTGATGCTCGTGCAGGCCTCGGCCCAGGGCCTCATATTTCTCTCCCAAGACTTCCTGCTGTTCTTCCTGGCCTGGGAGCTGGAACTGGTGCCGGTTTACCTGCTGATCGCCATCTGGGGCGGCAAGCAACGCCAATACGCGGCCACCAAGTTCATCCTTTACACCGCCACAGCGTCCCTGCTGATCCTGCTAAGTGGCCTGGCCCTGGCCCTCTCTGGCGACACCTTCACCTTCAACCTCTCAGAGCTCTCCACCCGCTCCCCCGGCGGCACCTTCGGCCTGCTCTGCTATCTGGGCTTCCTGATTGGCTTCGGCGTGAAATTGCCGATGTTCCCGCTGCATACCTGGCTGCCCGATGCCCACGGCGAAGCCAACGCGCCGGTGTCGATGCTGCTGGCGGGAGTGCTGCTGAAGATGGGCGGCTATGCCCTGCTGCGCTTCAACGTGCAGATGCTGCCGGAGATCCACCTGCAGCTGGCGCCGGCCCTGATCGTGCTGGGCATCGTCAACATCATCTACGGCGCGCTGAACGCCTTTGCTCAAGACAACGTCAAGCGACGCATCGCCTGCAGCTCGGTGAGCCACATGGGCTTCGTGCTGGTGGGCATCGGCGCGATCGATGCCCTCGGTCTGAGTGGCGCCATGCTGCAGATGATCAGCCATGGCCTGATCGCCGCCGCCATGTTCTTCGTGACTGGGGTCTTCTACGAGCGCACCGAAACCCTCTCGATCCCCAACATGGGCGGCCTGGCCAAAGCCCTGCCGATCACCTTCGCCTTCTTCCTGGCCAGCTCCCTGGCCTCGCTCGCCCTGCCTGGCATGAGCGGCTTTGTCAGTGAGATCACGGTGTTTCTCGGGGTAACCGCCAACGACGGTTTCACCATCGGCTTCCGCGTGATCACGATCGTGCTGGCGGCCATCGGTTTGGTGCTGACGCCCGTTTACCTGCTCAGCCTCTGCCGCCGCGTGTTTTTTGGCCCCCGGATTCCGGCGCTGGCGGTGGTAGGCGACATGCGCCCGCGCGAACTGCTGATTGGTCTGACCCTGCTGGTGCCGACCCTGGCCATTGGCTTCTGGCCCCGGCTAGCGATCGATGTCTATGAGGCGTCCACCAATGCCCTGGCCGAGCAGCTCAGCTCCACCGCCCTGCTCGCCGTGGGCCGGTTGACCGCCCTGGGCTGAACCACGCCACCCCGCTCCGATCGGGTGAAATGGATGCACTTCCGATCGCACCCATGACCGTGAGCGCTTCGCTGCCCCTGTTGGCTGGCCAGGGTCTGCCCCAGTTTGAGGCAATCACACCGAAACAGGTGGAGCAGGACATCCCCACCCTGCTCGACGCCCTCAACAGTGAACTCACGGCGCTGGAAACGAAGCTGGAGCAGAAGCTGGTCGAGACCACTCCGCTCACCTGGGACGAGCTGATGGATCCCCTGCACCAGCTGGGCGAGCGCCTGCGCTGGAGCTGGGGGGTGGTGAGCCATCTCAATGGCGTCTGCAACACCCCTGAATTGCGCACGGCCCACCAGCAGCAGCAGGGTGCCGTGGTGCAATTCGGCAACCGCGCCGGGCAGTCACGGCCGATCTACCGCGCCCTCGAAGCCCTGCAACAAAACGCCGCCAACCTCGATGGCACCCAGTGCCGCATCCTCGAGGCCGAGCTGCGCGACATGCGCCTGCGCGGGGTCGGGCTGGAGGGAGCGGAGCAGGAGGCCTTCAATGCCGCCAGCGCCCGTCAGGCCGAGCTGGCCACCACCTTCAGCAACCACGTGCTCGATGCCACCAATGGCTGGAGTCTCACCCTCACCAGCGAGGCCGACCTCGCGGGCTTGCCGGCGAGTTTGCGGGAGCTGCTGGCCCAGGCCGCCCGGGATGCCGGCGAGAGCGGCTGGCGGCTCGGGCTCGACATGCCCCGGGTGGGGCCGTTCCTGAAATACAGCCAGCGCCGCGACCTGCGCGAGCAGGTGTACCGCGCCCAAGTGAGCCGCGCCTCCACGGGCGAGCTCGACAACCATCCACTGATCGAGCAGATCCTGCAGCTGAAGCTGGAGCAGGCCCAGCGCCTGGGCTATGCCAACTGGGCCGAGGTGAGCCTCGCCTCGAAGATGGCCGGCTCAGTGGCCGAGGTGGAAGCGCTGCTCGACGACCTCCGCGCCGCCGCCTATCCCGCCGCCCAGCAGGAGCTGGAGGCCCTGGCCGCCTGCGCCGCCCGCCATGGCGCCGCCGAGGCCGCGGCCCTGAAACCCTGGGATGTGAGCTACTGGGCCGAGGTGTTGCGGCAAGAGAGCTTTGACCTCGACAGCGAAGCCCTGCGGCCCTGGTTCTCCCTGGACCAGGTTCTGCAGGGGCTGTTCGGCCTCTGCCAGCGCCTGTTCGCGATTCGCATCGTTGCCGCCGATGGCGAAGCGCCCGTGTGGCACAGCGATGTGCGCTATTTCCGCGTGCTCGATAGGGCCAGCGGCCAAGCCCTGGCTGGCTTCTACCTCGATCCCTTCAGCCGCCCCGGCAGCAAGCGCAGCGGTGCCTGGATGGATGAGTGCCTCGGTCGCTCCCGCAACCCTGCCGGCGAAGCGGTGCTGCCCGTGGCCTACCTGATCTGCAACCAGAGCCCGCCGGTGGGCAATACCCCCAGCCTGATGACCTTCGACGAGGTGGAAACCCTCTTCCACGAGTTTGGCCATGGCCTCCAGCACATGCTCACCACCGTGGAGCGGCCCCAGGCTGCCGGCATCAACAACGTGGAATGGGATGCGGTGGAGCTGCCGAGCCAGTTCATGGAGAACTGGTGCTACGACAGGGCGACCCTGATGGGCATGGCCCGCCATTGGCAAACCGGTGAACCCCTGCCGGAATCGGACTATCAGAAGCTGCTGGCCGCCCGCACCTTCATGGGCGGCAGCGCCACCCTGCGGCAGGTGCACCTTGCCCTCACCGACCTGCGCCTGCACAGCCAGTGGACGCCCAACTGCGGCCAGAGCCCGGAGCAGCTGCGCCGCGAGCTGGCCCGCACCACCACAGTGCTCGAACCCATCCCCGAAGACGCCTTTCTCTGCGCCTTCAGCCACATTTTCGCCGGGGGCTATTCGGCCGGCTACTACTCCTACAAGTGGGCCGAGGTGCTCAGCGCCGACGCCTTCAGCGCCTTTGAAGAGGTGGGGCTCGAGCAGGAGGACGAGATCGTGGCCACTGGCCGCCGCTTCCGGGACACCGTGCTCAGCCTGGGCGGCAGCCGCTCTCCAGCGGAGGTGTTCGAGGCCTTCCGCGGCCGCCAACCCAGCAGTGAAGCCCTGATCCGCCATTCCGGGCTGGTAGCCGCCTGATGGCTGCTGCCGCCCCGGAGCTGGTGTGGATCGCCGAGGCCTTTGCCCTGCCCGGCACAGTCACCGCGATCAGCCCCCTGGGCAACGGCAACGTCAACGACACGTACCGGGTGGACACCACTAGCGGTGATCGCTTTGTGCTGCAACGCCTGAACACCCAGGTGTTCCCCCAGCCCCAACTGGTGATGCGCAACCTCCAGGTGCTCAGCGACCACGCCCAGCAGCGGCTGGTGGCGGGCCAGCGCTGGGAGGTGCCCCAGGTGATCCCCAACCGCCACACGGGGGAGCCCTGGGTAGAGAACGGAGACCAGTTCTGGCGGCTGCTCAGCTTCGTCAACAACGCGATCACGGTGGATGCCATCACCACTGCGGAGCAGGCCGGCCAGGTGGGGCGGGGTCTGGGGCTGTTCCACAGCCTGATCAGCGATCTGCCCGCCGAGCAGCTGGCCGACACCCTGCCCGGGTTCCACATCACGCCCGGCTATCTGGCCGCCTACGACCAGACCCTGCAGTCCACCTCACTCCAGCTCTGCGATCGGAGCCAGTGGTGTTGCGCCTTTGTCGAGCAGCGCCGCACCCTTGCCCCACTGCTGGAGCAAGCAAAAGCGGCGGGGCGCCTGCAGCTGCGGCCCATCCATGGCGATCCCAAGGTGAACAACGTCATGCTCTGCGCCAGCACGGGGATCGCCGTGAGCCTGGTGGATCTCGACACCGTGAAGCCAGGACTCGTGCACTACGACATCGGTGACTGCCTGCGCTCCGCCTGCAATCGCCTCGGAGAGGAGGCCGGCGACGGCGAAGGGGTCTGCTTCGACCTGGAGCTCTGCCAGGCCGTGCTTGAGGGCTACCTGGGGGCGGCCCGCGCCAGCCTCAGCGCTGACGACCTCGACCACATCTTCGATGCAGCCCGGCTGATCAGCTTCGAGCTCGGCTTGCGTTTCTTTAGTGACCACCTGGCGGGCAATGCCTACTTCCGCACCAGCAGGCCGGGCCACAACCTCGATCGCGCCCGGGTGCAGTTCAGGCTGACCGAGAGCATCGAAACCCAGGAAGCTGAGATCCGCGCCATCGTCGACGCCCAGCGATGACCAGCATTCCCTTCCGGCTGATCCCCTTTGCCGGCGACTGCGAAGCCAGCGATCGAGGCGGTCTCAGCCTCACGATCAGCGGCCACATCAGCTTCACCGAAGGCAGCCTCGAGGTTGCCTACCAACTGCAGGGTGATCTGGCCCAGCTGAGCCTTCCCTCTCCGGCCAGCGCGCCGGAACGGCGCGATCTGCTCTGGCAGACCACCTGCCTGGAGCTGTTCCTGGCCCGCCGGGGAGCCAAGGGCTACTGGGAATTCAACCTGTCCCCTGCCGGCCACTGGAATGTGTACCGCCTCGAGGGATACAGGGAAGGATTGACGCCCGAACCGGCCTATCAGCAGCTGCCCTTCCAAGTGGAACAGCCTGGGCAAGCCTTCACGAGGCAGCAACTGACCTTGACGCTGCGCTGCCCGCTGCCCCCCGATATGCAAGGACAACGCGTTGAAAGAGCGTGTGAAACAGGTTGTGAAACAACTGGTGAATCAGCTTTTGAAACAGCTTTTGAAACAGTGGCCACCGCAGCTGGGCGCCCAGGGCTGGAGGTTGGCATCGCGGCCGTGATCCAAGGCAGCGATGGAGCCCTGAGCTACTGGGCCCTGCACCATCCAGCCGCCGAGGCCGATTTCCACCATCGCGGTGGATTCACAATTCAGGTGCCATAAGCCAGCGTCGCCGGCGCTGCACCGCCACCACGCCGCCAAAACCCGGCACTGGAGCGTGACATTTGCGCAGCTCCAGGCAGATCGGCACCGGCCCATAGAGCTGCTCGGCCAGATCCAGAATCCGCTCGCTGTAGTGCTCGAGGGTCTGGCAGCAGATCGCTCGGGCCTGGCGCTGCAGGGCCGTGATCAGCTGGCTGTAGTCGAGGGTGTCGCCCAGGGCATCGCTGCGGCCGGCCCTGGCCAGATCCACGGCCAGCTCCAGATCCAGCTCAAACCATTGGCCCTCGGCGCGCTCCACATCCAGCACCCCCACGTGGGCCCAGAGGCGCAATCCGCGCACCCAGATGCGATCGCCGCCAACCGCGCCGCTCACAACGGCAGGCTGCGATGGCTGAACTGGCGCGCGCCACTGGCGTAGTCGGCGGCGATGTGGCCCTCGCCACGCAGGCGGTAGCGGTAGGTGACCAGACCCTCCAGACCCACCGGCCCCCGGGGAGGCAGGGTCTGGGTGGAGATGCCGACCTCGGCGCCGAAGCCGTAGCGGAAGCCATCGGCAAAGCGGGTGGAGCAATTCAGGTACACCCCGGCGCTGTTGACCGCGGCCAGGAAGCGATCGGCCGTGGCGGCATCCCGGGTGCAGATGGCATCGGTGTGGCGCGAGCCATAGCGGGCGATGTGATCGAGGGCGGCATCGAGATCAGCCACCACCTTCACGCTCAGGATCAGATCTGAATACTCGGTGCTCCAGTCGTCGTCGCTGGCGGCATGGCTCACCCCCAGCGCCATGGCGGCGGCATCGCCGCGCAAGTCCACGCCGGCGGCGCCAAAGGCCGCCACAGCCCTGGGCAGGAAGGTCGGGGCGATCGCCGCATCCACCAGCAGGGTTTCGATCGCGTTGCAGGCGGCGGGGTACTGGGTTTTGGAATCCAGCGCCACCTTCAGGGCCAGATCCGGGTCGGCAGCCCGATCCACAAACAAGTGGCAGATCCCATCGGCATGGCCGAGCACCGGAATGCGGGTGTTGTCCTGGATGAAGCGCACCAGGGAGTTGGACCCCCGCGGAATGATCAGATCCACCAGCCCATCGAGCTTGAGCAGGCCCAAGCTCTCCTCCCGGCTGGTGAGCAGCTCCAGGGCATCGGGGGCCACGGCGCTGGTGGCCAGACCCTGGCGCAGCGCCGTGAGGATGGCAGCGCAGCTGTGGCTGGCTTCCCGCCCTCCCTTGAGCAGAGCCCCGTTGCCGGAGCGGATCGCCAGGGAGGCGATCTGCATCACGGCATCGGGCCGGGCTTCAAAGATCACCCCCAGCACCCCCAGCGGCACCGTCACCCGCTCCAGCACCAGGCCGGCATCGAGCTCGGTGTGCAGCTGGCGCTGCCCGAGCGGATCGGCCAGCTCGGCCACCTGGCGCACGCCGGCGATGGCGCCATCGAGCTTGGCGCCATCGAGCTTGAGCCGGGCCACCAGGGCCGGCGCCAGATCCTCGGCGGCAGCGGCGCTGAGATCGGCCTGGTTGGCGGCCAGAATGGCGTCGCGGCTGCGCTCCAGGGCAGCCGCCATCGCCAGCACGGCTTGCCGCCGCTGATCATCGCTGAGCTGGCCAAGGGCCATGGCACAGCGGCGCACCTGGGCCGCCCGGGCGAGGAGGTCTGGGGAGGGGTCGGGGATCATGTCCCCCATCATCCCAAGCCAGGCCCCAGCCGCTCGAGGGCCAGCCGTGCGGCGCCAAGCCGGCCGGCGCCATTGCCCAGGCTGCAACGCCGGATCGTCAGCCCCTCCCGGCTCACCGCCTGCACCCGCTGTTCCACCTCGCTCCACACCGCCGGCAGGAAGTGGGCACTGGCACCACTGAGGCCGCCACCGATCAGCACCAGCTCCGGCGTGAACACATACAGCAGCGAGCTCAACCCGATGCCCAACAGGCGGCCATAGGCCAGCCACACCGCCAGCGCTTCGGCATCGCCGGCATCGGCCCGCCGGCAGAGCTCGGCCGGATCGACGGGGGACAGGCGATCGAAGCCACGGCGGCTGCAGAAGGATTCCAGGGAGCCGCGGTTGCCGCTGTTGCAGGCGGGGCCGTCGGGATCGATGCCGATCAGGCCGGGCTCCGCCGCCGCTCCCCGATGGCCGGTGAACAGCTGGCCATCCAGCAGCACCGCTCCGCCCACCCCGGTGCCCAAGGTGAGCAACACCACATCGCGCGCCTCGCGGGCCGCCCCCAGCCAGTGTTCACCGATCAGGGCACAGTTGGCGTCGTTGGCCAGGGTGACGCGGCGCTCCAGCAGGGGTTCGAGCCAATCGGCCAAGGGCACATCCCGCCAGCCCGGCAGGTTGATGGCGATGCGCGCCACCCGGCCGGACGCATTGCTGGGTCCGGGATGGCCCACACCCACCCGATCGGCCAGGCGGTCGGGATCGAGGCGCTGCACCGCCTCCACGATCGCCGTGGTCACGGCCCCGGGCAGCGCCGGCTGGGGGGTCGGCACCTGCAGCTCGGCCAGCAGCGCGCCGGCTTCGCTGAAGCGCCCGAGCTTGATGGCGCTGCCGCCGAGATCCACGCCGATCAGCTGGTTCATCAGAAGCGGAAGAACAGCTGCAATTGGGTCTGCCAGGCACCCTGGGCGTCAATCGAGCCCTGCAGGTTGAGCAGCTCGGAAGCCTTGAGATTGAGGTTCAGCTGGGGGGGCACGTCGGAGCGGTTGGGGGCGGCCAGCACCGATGCATTGAAGCGTTCCGAGATGTCGAGGCCGATCTCCGCCCCCAGCACCAGCTGGGGAGGCACCCGGCCCGAGCGGCGTTCCGCACCACTGCTCACCGCCTGATTCACGTAGGTGGGGTAGAGCGCAAAGCTCAGCCGCTGGCCAAAGGCATCGCTGAGGCTGCCCAACAACGGCGACAGCAGGGTCTGGCCCAGGGCCGTGGCCAGCACGGTGCCGCCGGCGGATCCGGCCAGGCCGGCGAGGGTGTTGCCACCGATCAGCGCCAGCAGACGATCCTCCGACAGGGGTGGCGAGCTGCGCAGCACCAGGTTCTCGGCCAGGCGATCGGCCGGACCACTCACACTCAGGTACACCCGCACCAGGTTGAGCTGGTTGAGGGAGTTGATGGCGCCGGCAGCCTGGTAGTCCTGCAGCGACAGGCTCCCGGCCGGTCCAATGCCACTGGTGGTCGGCAAGCTGTCGGACACCCGGGTGCCAAGCGCGATATCGAGGTAGGGAATCAGCCCCATCGAGGGCGTGAACACCGCCACGTTGGGGGCATCGGGATCGAGGCCGAAGGTGGTGGTGAAGAGATTGAGGCGACCGCGCAGCAGCCGCACCACCCCCTGCAGCTGCAGGCTGGGATCGAGACGGCCATTGACCCGCAACATCCCGCTGGTGCCAAAGCTGGCCAGGTTGGGGATGCCCACGTTCAGATCCGGGCCGAGGCTCAGCCGCAGATCGTTAAAGCCCACAAACTGCACGTTGGGCACCGAAGCGCGCAGCGCCTCGCTGGCATCGCTCTCCACATCTGGACCCAGCAACAGCAGGGGCTGCTGAAAATCCCAGGGCGTTTCAAGCAGCTGGGCGGGGCTGGCCACCGTGACCGCAGGGCTTCCCTCACTGGCCAGCCGCGCCGGCTGCACATTGATGCTGCCGCGGGCGATGCTCACGGCCCCGCCGATATCAAGGGCTGCGAGGGCCCCGCCGATACGGAGCTGGCCGTCGGCGACGGCCTTGATCCGCGGCAGAGCAAAGGGCACCTCCTTGAGGTCCACCACCAGGGCGGCCTCCTGCCCCTCCGAATTGCGGGCAGGATTGAGCAGGCCGAGGCTTCCCTGCCCCCGCACCGAACCCTTCTCCCCCACCGTGGCGCTGAACTCCTGGAGCAGCAGCTGCTCGAAGTCGAACAGCACGGTGGCCTCGACGTCGCGCATCGGCTGACCGATGAATTGCAGCTGGCCCTCGCGGAAGCGCAAAAAGCCGTTGGCAATCGGCTGGGCGACACTGCCGCGCACCAACAGCTGCAGGTCGCCGCTGCCCTGGTTCCACTCCAGGGCGGGCTGGGCCAGACCCGCCAGGAAGCGCAAACCATCGTCGCGGCTGGCCAGGCGCAACTCCACCCCCTGCTGCTGCGGGTCGAGGGGCACCACCCCAGCGAGATCAACACTGTTGGAGGCTCCGGCCGCCCGCAGGGAGAGATCGAGCAGCAGCTTGGCTCCCTGGAGCTGGATCAGGCCCCGCTCCAGCACCAGAGCGGTCTCCTGCAAGCGGGCATCGGCCAGGCTGAGGTTGAGGGTGAGTTCGGGATCGGGGTCACCCAGCCGGTAGCGCCCCCCGACAGACACACTGCCGCGCAGGCTGGCCGGCACGGGGGTGAGCAAGGCCAGCAACTCCAGCGGCAGATTCGACAGGTTGAAATCGCCGGCACCACGGCGCAGGGGGCCCTGGAAGCGCACCAACACGGGCACCTGGGTCAGCGCCTGGTCCTGATCCGCCCCGGCCCGCCAGAGATGGGCCTGGGCTTCGAGGTCGGCGCGGGCCTCCAGCAGGGTGGGGCCACCCAGGCGCAGGTCGGCATCGAAGCGACCCTCAACCTGCTCGAGACGCTCCTGGGGCGACTGGCGGCTGGTGCGTTCGGCCCCGGCCAGGGCCAGCCGGGAGCGGGCGGCTGCGAGGGCCCGCAGCTGACCATCCACGCTGCCACCAAAGGTGTCGAACAGCAGGCTGCCAATGTCGCTGGCGCGGCCGATGATCGCCGCCCCCTCACCGCGCCATTGGGGCCAGGCTCGCACCAGCTGCCGCAGAAACAGCGCCGACAGGCCCCGCCCCTCCAGACGGGCCCGGAACGCGCCTTGCCACAGACCGCTCCAATCGATGGCCAGGGTTCCGCCGGCCAACGGAGCCAGGCTTGCCTGAGCCTGATAGCGCCGGTTGGCATAGCGGAAGCTGACCTGGGCCGACTGCCCCCAGACACCGAGAAAGATCGGGCGCTCCAGCTGGGCCGTGCCGTTGAACGCCAAGGGCTGGAGCTCCAGCACACCCTGGCCGCTGAGGAGGCCCTGCAGCGGCTGGCGGCGTCCCTGCGGCCCCAGGGCCAACTGCAGGCCATCGAGGGGCAGGCGGCTCGCCTGCCAGCGGTAGCCCTGGGGCCGGCCACTGAGTTGCAGCACCCCACCGCCGCGGTCGAGGCGGATCTGGCGCGGCACCCAGCGGTTGTCCAGACGGCCCTCCAGCAATCCGATCGGAGCGGGGGCCAGGGCCTCCATCCGCAGGCGGCCCCCGCCAGACGGATCGCCAAACCATTGGCCCTGCCAGGTTTCCCGCAGGCTGATCGGCCCGGCCCCAGGTTGGTCGATCCACAGGTCAACGTCGGGGGTGAGCGCCCGCAGGGGGCCGCGCACCCGGCCCGAGGCCTGCAGCACCCCCTGCAGCCGGGCCCCCACCAGCAGATTGAGACGCGACAAGGGGTAGCGCTGCAACTCCAGGCTGAGGTCCAGCAGCCCTGGCACCAGGCCCTGGCCGGCCCGCAGCGCCAGGGGCAGGGCGCCGCGGGCCGTGAGGTGGGGGCTGGTGAAACGTTGCAGCACCAGCCGCTGGTCGCGCCAATCGAGAACGGCCTCCCAACGCCCCAACAAGGGGTTGCTGGCTTGGCCCAGCACCGCTTGGAGCTGGGGGGATCGCCAAGGCCCCCGGGCCGCGAGGCTGCCGCTCACCACTTGGTCGAGCACCCAGGGGGGGCTGCCGGGTTGCAGGGGGATGTCCCGTGGACGCAAACGCCATTGCCCGGTCAGATCCAGGCGCTGGCCCAAGCGGCCACGGGCCCGCAGCCAGGACCCACCACGGCGCAGCTCCAGTTGGCGCAGCTGCAGCTGACCGCGCTCCCACAGGGCCGCCAGTTGCACGGTGCCATCCAGTGCCCGGGCTCCCGGTTGTGCCAAGCGCCAGCGTGAGCTGGCCAGCTCCAGCGCCTGGCCCCGGCAGCGCAGCGGCAGGGACGGCAACTCCAGGCGGCCGCGACCCTGGGCGGGGCGCCACTGCAACTGACGCAGCGTCAGGAGACCCCGGCAGGCCGGCCGGTCCCCATCCCAGGCCAATGCAACCGTGCCATGCACCTGGCCAGCAAGCTGGCCTGGCAGGGGCAACAGCGACTGCAGCGGGCGCAGCGGAAAGGCCTCACTGCGCAGCTGCCCCTGCCATTGGCGCGTCTGCCAATCTCCCTGGCCGTCCAAGGTCACCAGGCCATTGCCGTACCCAGGCCGGAGCCGAGCATTGACAAGGAGCTGGTGGCGGTGGGTGACCAGCGCGAGGCGCCCAGACAAGCGGAAGGTCTGGCCCGGAGGGGTCAAGGTGACCAGGGCCGGATCGGCCAGCCGCAGCCGCAGGTCCAACCGGGGCGGCAGGGCTCCAGCAGCGAGGCGCCCCGGCACCCAGAACTGCCCTTTGGCATTGCGGCGGAGATCCGCGCGCACCCCAGCCAACGTGACGTGCAGGACAGGCAGCCGCTGCCGCAGGCTGGCCAGCGGATCCACGCTGACCGCCAAGGAGCCAACGGCCAGGCTGGAGGCGTCGCTCGGCCCCGGCCCGACCCGACTGGGACCCAAGCGCAGGCCACCCCAGCCCAGGCCCTGATACGGCCCGAGGTCAACCGGATGGCCGAGCAGTTGGGTCAACGGCCGCTCCAGTCGGGGCTTCCAGTGCCCGTAGAGGCGGCGCAGGGCCAGGTCGCCGCCCCACACCACCAATGCGCCACCACCGCCCAGCAGCACCAAGGCGGCCAGCACCCGAGCCCGATCGGAGCGGGGCGACCGGATTGGAGGTGGAGCGGTCGGACCGGGCTCCTGCTCTGGCAACACCGCCATCCCCGTGGGCTGCCACTGCCAGCGTCCGGCGCAATATAAAGGCCCTGACCCAACCTTCCAGCCCCATGGCCGCGGATCCGATCCTGTTCACAGCGGGCCAATGGCTGGGGGCCGCCAGCGGCGTGCTGGCCCTGGCCACGGTGGTGGGGTACCTGAGCCGTTGGGGGATTCGCTTCCGCCTGGTCGGAGTCACCAGCTTCACGGCCCTGCTGGCGTTGTCCTGCCTGGCCTTTGCGGTGAGCTACACGCCGCGGGTGCAGCTGGAGGGGGCGGTGAGCGTGCCGGTGGTGTTTGACAACGGCAGTGATCTGGTGATCGCAGCGGCCCCGGCCGACCTTCCCCCGGAGGCGGAAGCCCCCACCGTGCAGCAAGTGGCCCAGAACCTGCGCGGCAGTGGCCGCAGCAGCGCCGATGGACGCGTGCACGTGCGCCTGCGGCGGATTGAGACGGTGGCGCCAGGACTGAGCAAGCCGGTGGTGCTGGCTGAGGCCACCCGCAGCCTGGATGGCGGCACGGTTGAGCTGCTCCCCTGACCATGTGGCAGCTTCCAGCCCATTTCCAGCGGGAGCAGCTCCAGCTGGAGGCCGCTGGGATCGTGAGCTGGGAGCAACTGGCCGTCCTGCTGGATGCCGATCTGCGGCGCCTGGGCCGACGCGGCGGAGCCAGTGAAGCGCGCTTGACCAAGCTGCGGGGACAGGCCCGGCTGGTGGTGGAGGTGGGCTTGGAGCCGCCCGAGGCCGCCCTGCTGCTCTACGCGGGCATCGCCAACCGGGCCGGGCTGGCGGCGGCAGATCCACACAGGTTGCTGGTGCAGATGGGTCGGCTGCAACGCAGCCTGACCGGCATGGCAGCCCCAATGCTTGATCTGACCACCCTGCAGAGCTGGATCCAGCGGGCCCGACGCCGCCCGACAAACTGATCCAGGCAACTCGCCACCCGTTGCGCCAGGTCGCTGAAATAGAGGGATTCGGGGTCTCTGCCACGGTGACCACCCGCCATTTCCTTCAAATCAGGCTTCGCCAAAGGCGTCCATTGAGGCTGGCTTCATTGCTGTTGGGCCTGCTTGCCGGTCTGGTTGCGGTGCCAAGCGCCGCCCAAGCCCAATCGGCCCTGCTGGAATCGGTCAAGCAAAACCCTGCCCGAGCCAAGGCTCTCTGCGCCCAGCTGCGCAGCTTCAATGCCCAGGGGCTATTGGCCACGTCGCCCACTGCCATCACCGAGATCGCCCGCCAGGAAAACCTCAGCCCGATGGATGCCGAGGTGTTCAGCACCTACGTGATCGGGCTCTACTGCCCAGACGTGCGCTGAATGCGCTGGCGGGACGTCGAGATGGCCTGCCGGGACGGCGTCCGGCTCGTCAGCCGCCTCTGGCATCCGGAAGGAGAGGGACCCTGGCCGGTGCTGTTGATGCGCCAGCCCTACGGCCGGGCGATCGCCTCCACCGTCACCTACGCCCATCCCAGCTGGTATGCCGCCCACGGCTTTCTGGTGGTGGTGCAGGACGTGCGGGGCCGGGGCGCATCCCAGGGGGAGTTTCTTGGTTTTGAACAGGAGGCGGCCGATGGTGCCGACACCGTCCGCTGGGCTCGCCAACTCGAGGGCAGCAACGGCCGGTTGGGCAGTTACGGCTTCTCCTATCAGGGGCTGACCCAGCTGCTCAGCGACGACCCCACCGCGATCCCCGACTGCCTGGCCCCGGCCATGACCGGCCTGGATGAGCAGCGCGACTGGGCCAGCGAAGGCGGCGCCCACTGGTGGGCCCTGGGGCTGGGCTGGGGCTTGCAACTGGCGGCTCAGCGCTGCCAGAGGCAGGGCGACTGGGCCGGATGGCAGGCCATCCGCTCAAGCCTGTCCAGCGACTCCTTCCTGCACGATGGGCTGGAACTGCTCGCCCGCCACGACCCCGAGGGGATGGCGTACCGCTGGCTGCAGCAACCCGCCGAAGCCGAATCGGCAGCGGTGACGCATCAGCCCCCCGCCGCCCTGCTCGGCCGGCCCATGCTCCTGATCGGCGGCTGGCACGACCCCCATCTGCGCGGAATCCTGGAGCTCTGGCACCGCTGCCGCGCGGCCGGCAGCACGCCTTGGCTGCGGATTGGCGCCTGGACCCACCTGGATTGGGAGGGCGGAATCGACCAGCTCCAGGTGGCGTTTTTTCAGCAGCACCTGCAACACCCGAGCGCCGCAGCGGAGCTCGGGGCGCCGGTGCTGCTGCAGGACAGCCGCAGCCGCCAGTGGCAGGAGCCCTCCGCCCCGGTCGAGCATCTCAGCTGGGGCCTGCGCAGCAACGGGCTGGCCGCCATTAACCCTGAAGAGGGCGAGCTGGTGCTGGAGCAATCCGGCAGCGGCAGCGTGACCGTGGTGCACGACCCCTGGCGGCCCGTTCCCGGTCGCGGTGGCCACTTGGGGCTCGACGCCGGGCCCTGTGAGCGCAGCGACCTTGACCGCCGCGGCGATGTGGCCTGCTTTACCAGCGCCCCCCTAGCCCAGCCGCTCAACCTGGAAGGACGGCCCCAGCTGCAGCTCCGCGTGGAAGCCGACCAACCCAGCTTTGATCTCTGCGCCGCTTTGTCCGTACTGGAGCACGACGGCAGCAGCGTGCACCAGCTCTGCACCGGTGTTGGCCGGTTTCGGCAGCAAGCGGGCAACACCGGCGCGCTTCAGCTGGCGTTGCAGCCGCTGGGTGCCCGCCTGGAGAGGGGGCAACGGCTGCGACTCTCGCTGGCGGGCTCAGCCTGGCCCCAGATCGCCGTGAACCCCGGCGATGGCAGCCTGCCGCAAGGGCCAAGTGGCCCCCAACATCGGGTGATCAGCCTGGAGCTGGATCTGGCAGGGGCCCAATTGCGGCTGCTGCCTCTGCTGGACGCAGAAGTTGGGGCAAACTGAGCCCAACCTTGAGCCGCTCCGATGCTGATGCGCCGCCTGCGCTCCGCCACCCAACCCGTTGCCCTGGGCCTGCTGGCCCTCGCCACCGGCCTCGGCATCGGCCTGTCCGTGATGCCCGGAACCCCGGGGTCTGCAGCGCGTGCTCAGGCGCAGGCTCAACCCCGGAGCAGCAGCGCAACCGTCCCAGCCCTCAGCGTCGAGCAGGCCCGAGCTGCCGCCAACCGCATCCTTGAAGCGGTGAGGAGCGGTGACGCCAACCTGCGCTACAGCCAGTTCTCCGACGAGCTGAAGGCGGTGAGCAGCCCATCGATGGTGGCCGCCACCATGCGCACCCAACCCAAATTGCGGCGCTGGACGCTGCTGAGCGTGCGCAGCGGCCTGCGCAGCACCACGGTGGAAGCCAGCCTGATCACCAGCAAGGGCCAACAGGATCTCTTCATGGTGCTCAACGATGCGGGCAAGCTCAGCGGCTACCACCTCGACCTCACCGAAGAAGCCCCCAGCCTGGTGGCCCGGAACTTCGTCACCGCCCTCAGCCAGGGGCACTTCATCACCGCCCGCAGCTTCCTGAGCCTGCCGATGCAGAACGAGATCCCCGTTGAGCGGCTGCAGCTGCGCTGGCAGGAACTGGAGCGCGAGACCGGCTCCTTCGTGCGCATCCTCAAGGCCGTGGAAGCCGACAGCAGCAGCGACCAACGGCTCGTGTTGGTGAACACCGAATTCAACCGACTGACCGATTCCCTGTTTGTGATCCTCAACAGCAACAACGAGATCATCAACGTCGATTTCCCCAACGACCCAATCGCCCCAAAGCCGGTTCGCTAGAGGGAAAGGCGCCTAAGCTCGCGGCGAGAACGCCGTTGGTCCATGTCCTTGCTCAGCCTTGACTGGATGGTGCAGGACGCCGAGCGGCTGGCCGAATGCCGCCACGACCATCCCTTCGCCGTGCTGGGCCCCCAGCCCTTGGACAGCGGTGGCTGGGTGGTGCGCATCTGGATGCCAGAAGCTGAGCGCGTTGAGCTGCTGCTCGATGGACGGAGCCTCAGCCTGGAGACCCCCAACCACCCCTGGATCTTCGAAACCGAACTGGCCGGTGACCCTGGCAGCGGCTACCAGGTGCGGGTTCTGCGCGGCGGCATCGAGCATGTGGCCCACGACCCTTGGTCGTTCCGCCATGAGTGGATGGGCGAGCTCGACCGGCTGCTGTTCGCCGAGGGCAACCACCACCACATCTGGCGCCGCATGGGCGCCCACGTGGTGGAGCACAACGGCGTCCGGGGGGTGCAGTTCTGCCTCTGGGCCCCCAATGCCCGCAGCGTGGCGGTGCTCGGCAACTTCAACAGCTGGGATGGGCGCCACCATCCGATGCAATCACGGCTGGGCGGCTGCTGGGAGCTGTTCATCCCCGGCCTCGGGGCCGGCGAGATCTACAAGTACGAAGTGCGGGCCCAGAACGGCCACTGCTATCAGAAGGCCGATCCCTACGGCTTCCGCCACGAAGTGCGGCCCAACAACGGGTCGATCGTCGAATCGCTGGCCGGTCACCAGTGGAGCGACAGCGCCTGGATGGCGGAGCGGGACAGCCGCAACCCTCTGGATCAACCGGTGTCGGTGTACGAGATGCACCTCGGCAGCTGGATGCATGCCGCCGCGGATACGCCCTACATCGAAGCCGATGGCACGCCGCGCCCACCGGTGCCGGCGGCCGATCTGAAGCCGGGGGCTCGCCTGCTCACCTATCCAGAGCTGGCTGACAAGGTCATCCCCTACGTGAAGGCCCGGGGCTTCACCCACATCGAGTTGATGCCGATTTCGGAGCATCCCTTCGATGGCTCCTGGGGTTATCAGGTGACGGGCTGGTACGCCCCCACCAGCCGCTTTGGCACACCGGATGAGTTCCGAGCCTTCGTGGATCGCTGCCATGCCGAGGGCATCGGCGTGATCCTCGACTGGGTGCCCGGCCACTTCCCCAAGGACGCCCACGGCCTGGCCTTCTTCGATGGTGCGCACCTCTATGAGCACGCCGATCCCCGCATCGGGGAGCACAAGGAGTGGGGCACCCTGATTTTCAACTACAGCCGCAACGAAGTTCGCAACTTCCTGGTGGCAAACCTTGTTTATTGGTTTGAGGAATTCCACATCGATGGCATCCGCGTCGATGCGGTGGCGTCGATGCTCTACCGCGACTACCTCCGCCCCGACGGCGAATGGCTGGCCAACGACCATGGCGGCCGCGAGAACACCGAAGCGGTGCAGTTCCTGCAGCAGGCCAACCACGTGCTGTTCGAGCACTTCCCGGGCGCCCTCTCGATCGCTGAGGAATCCACCACCTGGCCGATGGTCACCCAGCCCACCAACATCGGCGGCCTCGGGTTCAACCTCAAGTGGAACATGGGCTGGATGCACGACATGCTCGATTACTTCGAGCTGGATCCTTGGTTCCGCCAGTTCCACCAGAACAATGTGACGTTCTCGATCTGGTATGCCTTCACCGAAAACTTCATGCTGGCGCTGAGCCACGATGAAGTGGTGCATGGCAAGAGCAACCTGCTGCACAAGATGCCAGGCGACGACTGGCAGAAGTTCGCCAACGTGCGCGCCCTGCTGGCCTACATGTGGACCCACCCCGGCAAGAAGACGATCTTCATGGGGATGGAATTCGGCCAGCGGGCCGAATGGAACGTGTGGGGAGATCTGCAGTGGGACCTGCTGCAATACGAGGCCCACCAGGGCCTGCAGTGCCTCGTTGACGATCTCAACGTGTTTTACAAGTCGGAACGGGCGCTCTGGGGCGATGACTTCAGCGAATTTGGATTCCAGTGGATCGATTGCAACGACAACCGCCACTCGATCATCAGTTTCATGCGCCGCGAAAGCGCCACCGGCCACTGGCTTGTGGTGGTGGCCAACTTCACGCCCCAGAGCCATTCCCATTACCGCGTGGGGGTGCCGCTGGAGGGCTTCTACGAGGAGGCGTTCAACACCGACGCCGAGCGCTATGGCGGCAGCAACCTGGGCAACCTGGGTGGCAAATTCACCGAGGAGTGGGGCATTCACGGCTACGAGAACTCGCTGGATCTCTGCCTCCCGCCCCTGTCGGTGCTGGTGTTCCGCCGCGACGAGAAGCGCAGCCAGGAACGGGTTGAGGACACCTGTGACGAAGCCGCCAAAACCGGGGCCCTGCTCGGGTAGGTTCGCGCTTCGCTCTGCTTGCATCCATGACCGAGACCGCCCCCCTGCTGCTGCGCGCCGCCCGAGGTGAGCAGGTGGAGCGGCCTCCGGTGTGGATGATGCGCCAGGCCGGTCGCTACATGAAGGTGTATCGCGACCTGCGCGACCGCCACCCCGGCTTCCGGGAGCGCTCGGAGAACCCCGATCTCTCCTACGAGATCTCGATGCAGCCGTTCCACGCCTTCAAACCCGATGGCGTGATCCTGTTCTCCGACATCCTCACCCCACTGCCGGGCATGGGGATCGACTTCGACATCGTCGAGAGCAAGGGCCCCCTGATCCACGACCCGATCCGCACCATGGCCCAGGTGGACGCCCTGCGTCCCCTGCAGCCGGCCGAGAGCATGCCGTTTGTGGGCGAGGTGCTCACCCGGTTGCGCCAATCGGTGGGCAACGAGGCCGCCGTACTGGGCTTCGTGGGGGCCCCCTGGACCTTGGCCGCCTATGTGGTGGAGGGCAAGAGCTCCAAGAACTACGCGGTGATCAAGGCGATGGCCTTCCAGGAGCCGGCGCTGCTGCACAAGCTCCTGGATCACTTCGCCGAATCCATTGCGGCCTACCTGCGCTACCAGATCGACTCCGGCGCCCAGGTGGTGCAGATGTTTGATTCCTGGGCCGGCCAACTCAGCCCTGCCGACTACGACACGTTTGCGGCGCCGTATCAGAAGAAGGTGGTGGATCTGGTCAAGCAGACCCACCCCGACACCCCCTTCATCCTCTACATCTCCGGCAGCGCGGGCGTGATTGAGCGGATGGCCCGCACCGGCGTGGACATCGTGTCGCTCGACTGGACGGTGGACATGGCCGAAGGCCTGGCCCGCCTGCCCGAGCACGTTGGCGTGCAGGGCAATGTGGATCCCGGCCTGCTGTTCGGCACCCACGAAGCGATTCAGGCCCGCATCGACGACACCGTGCGCAAGGCCCGCGGCCGCAAGCACATCCTCAACCTGGGTCACGGGATCCTGCCGGGCACCCCGGAGGAGAATGGCCAGTTCTTCTTCGAGGCCGGCAAGAGCGTGATGGATCGCCTCGGGGAGCAGCGGGGAGCGCTGGCTTGAGCGATCCGTCCGCGGCACCCTCCCAACCCGTTCGCAGGCCCCAGCGGATCCTGATCACTGGAGCCTCGGGCTGCGTGGGCCAGCACATCGCAGCCCAGCTTTATCGGGACAGTGACGCCGAACTGCTGCTACTGCTGCGGGATCCAACCAAGCTCACGGCGGTGCCGGCCAACGATCCCCGCATCACCCTGCTGGTGGGCGACCTGCGGGAACTCACACCCCATGCCGGTGCCATTGCCACAGCCACCCGGGTGATTCACACCGCCACGGCCTGGGGCGATCCCGTGCGGGCCCAGCAGGTCAACGTGGAGGCGGTCAAGCAACTGCTCGCGTTGACCAGCCCCGAATGGCTGGAGCAGGTGATCTATTTCTCCACGGCCTCGATCCTCGATCGCCAGCTCAAGCTGCTGCCCGAGGCCGAGGCCTACGGCACGGAATACATCCAGACCAAAGCCCTTTGCCTCCAGCAGTTGGAGGCCCACCCGCTGGCCGCCAAAGTGGTGGCGGTGTTCCCCACCCTGGTGTTTGGTGGGCGGGTGGATGGGCAGGGCCCCTTCCCCACCAGCTACCTCACGGCCGGACTCACCGAAGCCTGCCGCTGGCTGTGGCTGGCGAAGTGGCTGCGGGCCGATGCCAGCTTCCACTTCATCCACGCCGCCGACATCGCCCAGGTGTGCGTGCACCTGGCCACCCAGCCTCACCAGAGCAACCCGGAGCCGGGCCAGGGGGTCGTGCGCCGGTTGGTGCTGGGACAAGCCGCGATCAGTGTCAACGACACCGTGGCCCAGTTGTGCCGCTGGCGCCGCAGCTGGCGGCCACCGCTGGGCCTCGACCTGCAGGGCTGGCTGATTGAAGCCCTGATCAAGCTGTTGCGCATCGAGGTGAATGCCTGGGATCGCTTTTCGATCCGCCAGCGCCACTTCGTGCACGAACCGGTCAGCCCGCCGGAGCGGTTCGGTCTGGTGAGCCATGCCCCCACCCTGGAGGCCGTCTTCGACGTCTCGGGCCTGCCCCACCGCGGCCTGCCCAAGCCATGACCCCGTCCGGTCTGCGCCGGCTGCTCAGCGCCCTCCTGCTTGGGCTCGTGCTGCTGTGGCCAGTGCAGCAGGCTCAGGCGGCCACAGACCCACCAACCACGGCCGCGATGCAGCTGGGCAGCGAGGAGGGATTTCTGGTGTTCCAACCCGAGCGCCTGACGATTGCAGCGGGTGAGCGGGTGCGGTTTGAGGTTGGCGGGCTGGGCCCCCACAACCTGATTGTGGCCGGCCACCCCGAGTGGAGCCATGAGCCGCTGAGCTTTGTTGTTGGCGAGAGCTGGGAGCAGCAATTCGATAGCCCAGGCCGCTACGCCATCTGGTGCGAGCCCCACCGCGCCGCGGGCATGACTGGCGAAATCAACGTGCTGGCCGCGGAAAGCGCAGCCGAATGACCTCGGGAGTGTGTGGCAAATGTTGCGAACCTGGCTGGCAAGGGTCACAGCAGCGCCGCTCCCAGCTTAATTTTGGCGGGTAGCCCGTGCTTTCAAAGCGCCTTCCATGCGCCGTCTCTTCTCCCTGATCGCTCTCTGCCTGGCGCTCGTGCTGGGCGCTGCTCCGAGCTTCGCCGCCGATGTGGCCCACGGTGGTCAAATCTTCTCCGCCAACTGCGCGGCCTGCCACATGGGTGGCGGCAACGTGGTGAATGCCGAGCGCACCCTCAAGCAGGATGCCCTCGAGGCCTATCTGGCCAACTACAGCAGTGGCCATGAAGCTGCCATCGCCTACCAGGTGACCAACGGCAAAAACGCCATGCCCGCCTTCGGCGGCAAGCTGAGCGACAGCGACATCGCTGACGTGGCTGCCTACGTCGAGGACATGTCTTCCAAAGGCTGGGCCTGATCCCAGCTGAGCACCCACGTGGTGCTCGAGGTCAAACCGTTTCAGCAAACCCCGGCTTCGGCCGGGGTTTTTTGTTGGGCCCGATCAGTCCTGTTCTCGACGGGCAGCCAGCACGGCTAAGTAGAGCTCCTCTGGCACCTCGCGGATGTCGTACTCGCTGGGAAGCACGCCATGCACATGCCGGTGCACCGCCATCCAGCAGTTGCGCTCCGGATCCCGGCCCGTGCCATCAAACTCCCGTGATTGGGCGGCAAGGCGCGCAATCAGTGCTTCGTTGAACGGCTCGTTCAACAGCTCTCTTAACAGAGGATCAGATCCGGGCGCATCCATGACGGCAGACAACGGCAGCGTTGGAGCCCCGACTGGGAGTCCAGAGTGGGCTCAGTCTGAACCAGTGCATCGGCATGGCTGCCCGTCGCCCCTCGCCCACAACCCATCTGCTGCTTGGCTTGGATGCCGTCCTGCTCGTCGTCGCCCTGGCAGGAACTGTGCTGCTGGGCGGCGCCCCGAGGCCGGCGCACGCCCAGGCCTTGCCGAAACCTTCCTGTCCACTGGTGGTGCCGCCCAGCCAGAAACTGCTTCAGCCCCGGCGCATCCAGCCCGATCAGGTGAAGGCCAAGAACACGATGGGCTGCCTGTCACCCGCGGATGCGGTGTACGGAGCGGATGGCTGTCCGCTCCGCCTGTGCGGCCCCGATGCTGGCGTGATTCAGCTGCCAGAGCCGTAGGCCACCTGGCACACGGCATTGAGCAGCTGGGCCTGGTCGGCATCGGTTGGAATCTGGCCATTCAGCAGACCCTGCTGACAATTGGCGGCTCCAAGCAGTTGGGTGCCGTTGACCCCGTAAGTGAAACTCACTCCGGTGCTACCCACGGCTTCCACCGAGCCGTAGTTGAGCTGGTAGCTGGTGTTGGGCACCAGGAACACCGGTGACTGCTGCGCCGAAGCCGCATTAACAAGCCCACCGATCACCGCGCCGGTTGCCAGGCTTGCCACGCCCCAGGCAGCAGCATTGGAGCCCCAGTAGCCGCCGTTGCGCCAGCCGTCATTCCAACCGTTGGAATCGCGGTTGTAGAAGTTGTTGTTGACGTTGCGATCGCCGTCTCCCGACCAGTGGTAGCTGCCCCCACGAAAACCGCTACCGCCGCCACCACCAAAGCCGCCCCGGGCTTCCACAGCGGAAGGAGCGGCCAGCCCCCCTGCCACCACCACGGAGGCCAGCACAACACACCAGCGCATCTGCTTCAACTGGACAATCCAGCCAATGGATTGCCTTCACTGATAGTCAACGGTCACAGCACGCCCAGCAACTGCAGGGAACCGTTACAGGGCGCCGCTGCCAAGCCGCATTGACGGTTTCCTCGCCATAGCTGGGGAGGACCGCATCGATCCGTACGGTTCTTACACCTGTGGGCTTCAACAAACCGCCATACGGTTCAACCACCTGATCCCCAACGGGAGTCGCCCATGCATCCCACCGCCGAACTCTTCACCGAAAAAGCCTGGGCCTCCGTGGTGGCCGCCCAACAGCTGGCCCAACAAAAGCGCCAGCAACAGATGGAAAGCGAGCATCTGCTGGCGGCCCTGCTGGGCCAGCAAGGGCTGGCCGGCCGCATCCTGGAGAAGGCCGGCGTGGATGTGGGCAGCCTCAGCCAGAAGGTGGAGGCCTGGATCGCCGGCCAACCCAGCCTGAGCGGGCCTCCCGACAACGTCTATCTGGGCAAGGGCCTGAACGCCGTGCTCGATCAGGCAGGCAGCCTCAAGGAAACCTATGGCGACAGCTACATCGCCATTGAGCACCTGCTGCTGGCTCTGGCGATCGACGACCGTTGCGGCAAGCAACTGCTGTCGCAGGCCGGCACCAGCGCCGACAAACTCAAAGATGCGGTGCAGTCCATCCGCGGATCCCAAACCGTGACCGACCAGAACCCCGAAGGCACCTACGAATCCCTGGAGAAGTACGGCCGCGACCTCACCAAGGCCGCTCGCGAAGGCAAGCTCGATCCGGTGATCGGCCGCGATGAGGAGATCCGCCGCACGATCCAGATCCTCAGCCGCCGCACCAAGAACAACCCGGTGCTGATCGGTGAGCCCGGCGTCGGCAAGACCGCCATCGTCGAAGGGCTGGCCCAGCGCATCGTCAACGGCGATGTGCCCCAGGCGTTGCAGAACCGTCAGCTCGTGTCCCTCGACATGGGCGCCCTGATCGCCGGTGCCAAGTACCGCGGCGAATTCGAGGAACGGCTCAAGGCCGTGCTCAAGGAGGTCACCGCCTCCGAAGGCCAGATCGTGCTGTTCATCGACGAGATCCACACGGTGGTGGGGGCCGGCGCCACCGGCGGCGCCATGGATGCCAGCAACCTGCTCAAGCCGATGCTGGCTCGCGGCGAACTGCGCTGCATCGGCGCCACCACCCTCGATGAGCACCGCCAGCACATCGAAAAGGATCCAGCCCTGGAGCGGCGCTTCCAGCAGGTGTTCGTGGATCAGCCCACGGTGGAAGACACCATCTCAATCCTGCGCGGCCTCAAGGAGCGCTACGAGGTGCACCACGGCGTGCGCATCGCCGATAACGCCCTGGTGGCCGCCGCCGTGCTCAGCAGCCGCTACATCGCCGATCGCTTCCTGCCCGACAAAGCCATCGACCTGGTGGATGAATCGGCGGCGCGGCTGAAGATGGAGATCACCTCCAAACCGGAGCAGATCGACGAGCTCGATCGCCGCATCCTGCAGCTGGAGATGGAGAAGCTCTCCCTTGGCCGCGAATCCGATCCAGCCAGCCGGGATCGGCTCGAGCGCCTCGAGAAGGAACTGGCGGATCTGAGCGAGCAGCAAAGCACCCTCAATGCCCAGTGGCAGAAGGAGAAAGGCTCGATCGATGAACGCGGTGCGATCAAGGAGGAGATCGAGCAGGTGCAGCTGCAGGTGGAGCAGGCCAAGCGCAGCTACGACCTCAACAAGGCCGCCGAGCTGGAATACGGCACCCTGGCCGAATTGCACAAGAAGCTGGCCGCCAAAGAAGAGGACCTCAACGCCAGCGGCAGCGACAAGACCCTGCTGCGCGAGGAGGTGACCGAAGACGACATCGCCGAGGTGATCGCCAAGTGGACCGGGATCCCGGTGGCCAAGCTGGTGCAAAGCGAGATGGAGAAACTGCTCCACCTCGAAGATGAGCTGCACACGCGCGTGATCGGGCAGGCCCAGGCGGTCACAGCGGTGGCCGATGCCATCCAGCGCTCCCGCGCCGGCCTCAGCGATCCCAACCGGCCGATCGCCAGCTTCCTGTTCCTTGGCCCCACCGGTGTGGGCAAAACCGAACTCTCCAAGGCCCTGGCCTCGCAGCTGTTCGACTCCGAGGAGTCGATGGTGCGCATCGACATGAGCGAATACATGGAGAAGCACGCCGTGAGCCGGCTGATCGGAGCCCCTCCGGGCTACGTGGGCTACGAGGAGGGCGGCCAGCTCACCGAAGCGGTGCGGCGCCGACCCTATGCGGTGATCCTGTTCGACGAGGTGGAGAAGGCCCACCCCGATGTGTTCAACGTGATGCTGCAGATCCTCGACGACGGTCGCGTTACCGATGGCCAGGGCCGCACGGTGGATTTCACCAACACCGTGCTGATCCTCACCAGCAACATCGGCAGCGCGTCAATCCTCGATCTGGCCGGTGATCCGGCACGCCACAGCGAGATGGAGGCCCGGGTCAACGAGGCCCTGCGCGGTCACTTCCGGCCTGAGTTTCTCAACAGGCTGGATGAAACGATCATCTTCCACAGCCTCAAGCAGGAAGAACTGCGCGAGATCGTGGAGCTGCAGGTGCAGCGCTTGGCCAGCCGCCTGGACGACAAGAAGCTGGCGCTCCAGCTGAATGCCGATGCCCTCGACTGGCTCGCTGGCGTGGGCTACGACCCCGTGTACGGCGCTCGGCCGCTCAAACGCGCCATCCAGCGCGAGCTGGAAACCCCAATCGCCAAGGGCATCCTGGGAGGCCAGTTCACCGGCGGGCACACGATCACGGTGGATGTGGAGCTGCAACCCTCGGGCGAGGGGGAGGCGCGCAAGCTGCGCTTCCAGCAAACCGATCCAGCCAAGCTGCCGGTGCTGGCCTGAGGCGATTGGGGAGAGGCTCTCATGGGTGGTGATTCATCAGGTCACCACCTTTTTTTGCCCTACCAACACCACAGGGTGCGTGCCTGAGCCACCAGCACCCCCACGTCGCCAGGGTTGGCAGGGCTTCGCTCCCCGGCGACAACAGCCCTGTAGTGATCCGCCACCAACCATGCGGCGGTGTGGGGGTCGCTGGCGAAGCGGGGAATCAGGTGCAGGTGCAGATGGGGGGCACCCTCTCCGAAGGCGATGGCATAAACCCGATCACAGCCCGTGAGCTCCTTCACCAGAGCGCTGGCGTGCTGCACGGCCAGACCCCAGGCGGCGGCTTCCTCAGGGTTGAAATCGGCTGGCCCACCCAGGTGGCGCGCGCTGTCGAGCAGCAACCAACCCAGCAGAGGCGCCGGATCGGGGTGGTGGCGAAGCACCCAGAGAGCGCCGCGGCCGATTTCGTAGGACGTCTGCGTTGAAACGGCGCCATGGATCTGGCAAATCGCACACGTTTCAGCCGCCAAAGTCATGCTGATCAGCGCTTGGATCACTCAATCATGAGCGCCAGCCTCGAACATCGGCCCTTGCTGCAAGCCCGTTGTGCTTCAGCTGCCAAGCATGTGAACGGTCAACTGGCGCGCACTGCCTTGGCGCCGGTGCTCCCAGAGATAAACAGCCTGCCAGGTGCCGAGCAGCAGTCGACCGTGTTGGAACGACAGGCTGAGCTGGCTGGTGGTGAGGGCCGTACGGATGTGGGCCGGCATGTCGTCGGGCCCTTCATCAGCGTGGATGTAGGGGCGCAGATCGCCCCGGCCGCTCACGGGGCGGATGCCCTCCTCGGGCACCAGGGCCCGCAGGTAGGCCGAGAGATCGCGCAACACCCGCGGATCGGCGTTCTCATTGATCGTGAGGCTGCAGGAGGTATGCAGACACACCAGGTTGAGCAGGCCGAGCTGCAGGCCGCTGGCGGCGATGCTGGCGTTCAACCGAGCGGTGAGGTCGGTGAAACCCTCCCCTGGGGTTTGAACCTGCAGAGTCTCGAGGCTTTGGCGCAGCATCGGGACAGAACCAACAGCAAGCCCTGATTAGCATCAAGGAGTCCTTCCTGCAGCCCTCTGAATGACCACCAGTCGTGCTCTGCTGTCCCTGTTGGTGGTGCTGCCGGGCCTGGCCCTGATCAGCCCGCCGGCCCAGGCCCAGCGCGAGGTGCCAAAGATCGGCAACATCTGCCCGATGGGCTACGTCGACATGCTCAATGGCAAGTGCAGCACCCTGGGCTTGATGCGGTACACGGTGCAGCCCACCAACGGCGAGGCTTGCCCCTCGGGCTGGATGAACGTGGGTGGCGAGTACTGCCGCAAGAAGTGAGCTCGCCAACAGACAACCGCGCAGCCCTCACCGTGCTCTACGACGGTGCCTGCCCGCTGTGCCTGCGGGAGGTGAACGGCCTGAAACGACGCGACCAGGCCCGCCATGGCGAGCAGCCACGGCTCGCCTTCGTGGACATCGACCGATCTGACTACAACCCCGAGTCCCACGCCGGCATCAGCTACGCCGAAGCGATGGGACGCATCCATGCGATCACCGCCGACGGGGAGGTGCTCCGGGATGTGGCCGTGTTCCGGCGCGCCTATGCCCTTGTTGGCCTGGGCTGGCTCTATGCGCCCACCCGCTGGCCACTGGTGCGCCAACTGGCGGATCTGGCCTACGGCCTCTGGGCTGCTGGTCGGTTGCGCGTCACGGGACGGCCCAACCTGGAGACGCTCTGTAAAACCCGAGGCGGCAGCTGCGCCCCCCGCTGATGGAGCAAGACCGCTGATGCAGAAAGACGTCGACCTGGTGGTGATCGGCAGCGGCCTGGGCGGCCTGTGTGCCGGCGCCCTGGCGGCCCGCTACGGCCTCGAGGTGGCGGTGCTGGAAGCCCACACCGTTGCCGGTGGCGCCGCCCACGGCTTCAGCCGCCAGGGCTTCCACTTTGAATCCGGTCCCTCGTTGTGGTCGGGGCTAGGCCGCTGGCCCAGCAGCAATCCCCTGGCCCAGGTGCTGCGGGCCGTGGGTGAATCCGTGCCCGTGGCCACCTATCAAGACTGGGGCCTGCTGCTGCCCGAGGGGCCGTTGCGGGTGGGAGTGGGGCTTGAGCCCTTTCTGGCGGTGGTGCGGGAGCTCCGCGGCGCCAGCGCCAGCGACGAATGGGCCCGCTTCATGCAGGTGCTCGAACCAACCTGCCGAACTGCGCGTGCCCTGCCCCTGCTCGCCCTGAGGCCGGGTTTGGGGATGGCCACCACCCTGGGAGGCAAGGGAGCTGTGGGGTTGCTGGCCCAGGCCGGCAGGCTGGCCCAACTCGGCGGGGCGTTCGGCCCCATCGCCCGGCGCCACTTGCATGATCCCTTCCTGCTCCATTGGGTGGATCTGCTCTGCTTTCTGATCTCGGGCCTGCCGATGGATCAGACCAGCGCCGCCGCCATGGCGACCCTGTTTGGTGAATGGTTTGAACCCGAGGCCAGCCTCGACTACCCAATCGGTGGTAGCGCCGCCGTGGTGGAAGCCCTGAAGCGGGCGGTGGAGCGCCATGGCGGCGTGCTTCATACGGCGACCCTGGTGCGGAGCATCTGCGTGAAGAACAAACGCGCCGTGGGGGTGCGGCTTGTTGATGGCAGGGTGCTGCGCGCCCGCCGGGGGGTGATCAGCAATGCCAGCCCCTGGGACACCCTGGGCCTGTTGAACGAACAGGACTGCCCAGCAGCCTGGCGGCGCAAGCAGGCCAGCACACCGGCCTGCAAGAGCTTTCTGCACTGGCATGTCGGGCTGCGCGGAGACGATCTGCAGCACCTGCCCATCCACCATGTCTGGGTGGGTGATTGGCAACGGGGCATCGGGGCCGAGCGCAACATGGTTGTGCTGTCGATGCCGTCGCTGCTGGATCCATCGATGGCCCCTGCCGGCCATCAGGTGCTGCATGGCTACACCCCCGCCAACGAACCTTGGGAGCTGTGGAAGGACCTGCAACGGGGCAGCCCCGCCTATGCAGCCCTGAAACACGAGCGCTGCCAGGTGTTCCACCAGGTGCTGGATCCCCTGATCCCCGACTGGCGGGAGCGGCTGGTGATCGAACTGCAGGGCACACCCCTCACCCACCAGCACTACCTCAGGGTTCACCAAGGCAGCTACGGGCCGGCCTGGCCGGCCAACGCCGCAGCGTTCCCCGGTGGCAGCACACCCATCGAGGATCTGGTGCTCTGCGGAGCCGGGGTGTTTCCGGGGATCGGCGTACCGCCGGTCGCCGTGAGTGGGGCCCTGGCCGCCCACCGCTTCGTGGAGCCGCGCCAGCAGCGAGAGCTGCTGGAGAGCATCGGCATGGGCTAGGCATGGGCTAACGGCTCAAAACGTGCGCCGCAGCTGGGCCGTGGCCAGCTGAAGCTCCCGCAGCAGCAGCGACACGGCCACCATCAGACACACCATGGCCAGCACAAACAGAGGCGCCACCATCAGCGCCAGATCGAGCTCGGCCACCACGCTGATGAACACGATCGCCACCACCAAGGCCACCAGAAGCATGGTGACGGAGCCGAACTCAATCGCCTTCATCAGCAGGCCCATGCGCCGTTTCTGGCCTTGCAGCTCCTGGCGAAGGTCGCGTCCCATCTCAAGGTCGGAGTCGCGCTCCAAACGCTGCAGCTCCCGGGCCCGGTCGACGAGGCGACCCAGTCGATTGGTGAGCACCATTAGCAGGCCACTCATGCTCGCCAGCAGAAACACCGGCGCCAGGGAGAGCTGGATGGCTCGGGCCAGGTCTGCGGAGGGCATGGCAAAGGCAGCCGGATGCCCGGCAAACCTACTCAGCGCAGTTCAAACAGCAGCAGATCGGCACTTGTGCTGCTGGTGGTGCTGGTGGCCGTGATGCCCGCCAGCCCCGCAGCACCCGCCTCGAACCCCAGACCATCACCGCGCCTGAGCTGGGCGGGACAGCCCGCAGCCTCCCCGCCCGCCGCTAGGGCAACGGCGCCATCCACCAGCTGCAGCCAACCGCGGCTGCCTGGTGCCAAGGGAAGATCCAGGC
>Ga0194130_10001801_pt1 | contig 32978 bp, 30 predicted proteins | sample TA2KigsurfametaG_FD_160084 | JGI IMG/M metagenome (GOLD analysis project Ga0194130, IMG submission 160084) | Freshwater microbial communities from Lake Tanganyika, Tanzania - TA2015050 Kigoma 12 surface | ecosystem: Environmental > Aquatic > Freshwater > Lake | place: Tanzania: Lake Tanganyika...
ATAACAGGTCTCGCGTTGGATTTCTCCGAAATACCTTGATTTGACCGGGAAAATTATCCAGAGCAACCAAAGCCGCCCTCGCTGTTCCGCCAGCACCCAAGATAGATACTGAATTCCTTCCATCCTCAAATACATCAAAAGTTTCAAAAAGATATCGAAAACCAAATATGTCGGTGTTCAACCCTTGCCATTTCTCTCCATCTGAGAGCAGAGTATTAACTGCGCTTGCGGATTTCGCGCCTGCGTCTAGATTCTCAACTACTTCTAGCGCCTCTTCTTTCAGAGGCATAGTGAGTGAAAAACCACGCCAATTTTCTGGCCTGTGAGATTCCAAGAACTGTGCGAGTTCGCCAATCTTTACCTCAAAACTCTCATATTTAGCCTTGATCATTAATTTTGTATAAGCGAGATTATGCAATTTTGGCGAAAGGCTGTGGCTAATTGGTGAACCAAGAACCGCTAATTGATTTACATCAGTCTTCATTCAAATTCTCCCGCTGCAAAATTTCGCTTGTACTCTGCTTTGAACTGGAGGAATTGATCATAATCCTCAGTGAACTTTGTTTGCTTGGGCAGCACCGTAACAAAGTACAACCAAGGGCCTGAAGCCGGGTTGAGAGTTGCCTCAATAGCCGCTCTCGTTGGACTTCCGATGGGACCCGGTGGGAGTCCCCGATTTTGGAAAGTGTTATAAGGATTCTTAACTTGAGTATCCTTGATCGAGAGTTGTATTTCGCCTCGTCGATCAAAAATATAGTGAACTGTTGAATCAAACTGAAGAGGCATTCCTAAACGAAGTCGATTGTAAATTACCTGTGAAACTTTAAGAAAATCAACTGGAATACCTTCGGATTCAACGAGAGATGCAATCGTCAACAATTCATAAGGCGTGAACTTTCCATACTTCCACGACAAGTCTGCAGTGCTGGCTTCGAAGCGATCTACCATTTTTTGTAACATTGCTTTTGCAGTATCAGTCTGAGATTTTGAATAAAAAGCAGGATAGAGAAGCCCCTCCAGCTTGTTCTTATTAAACGGAGGTGCAACATCGATTTCCCTCAGCGCTGACTTTATTTCGCCATTGGTAAAGCCAATTTCCTTTAACGAAGATAGAACTTCAGAGAGTCGAGAGCCGTCCCGAATTCGAATAAGATTCAGAATTCGATTTGGATCAAGCAACTGATCCAAAGCTTCGCGGGCGGAAATCTTAGTGTCGAGTCGATGCTCTCCAGGAGCGATTCTTGAACTTCGCTCGTCTGCCACAGCAACTCTAAAAAAAGAAAGAGACGAGGCGATTACTCCGTTTTCAAATAGCAAACTACCTACTTCTGAGCCAGTTGCTCCTTCGGGAATCTCAATGACTACCTCTCTACCTCTCTCACTTCCGCTGAAATCAGCAGCTGCCTGTGGAGAAGGAGCAATTTCTCTTAACGCTAGAGTTAGTAGCACCACAAAAATGGCTGCAAAAGTTAATCTTCTCCATTCAAACTTCGATAACACTGCCAAAGATCTTTCCTAATTTCTTTTCACCATTTAAGGCAAAGTCCAAAATTTCGCAGGCCGCCATGGCATCAAGACCATATCTTTTGACTCCTTCAGAATTCTCAACAGCGCTTTTAGTAGTTAATCTTTCATCCACTAGCGAAGTCTTTACTTTAAAGTTCCTTGCAATTCTCCTTGCTAGATCTCGTGCTGCAGTTGCGGCTGCACCTTCTACTCCGGAAAGATGAATTGGCAATCCAATATAAATCACGCCAATCTTTGATTCTTCAATTATGCTTTTCAATTTCTCATCAAGTTTGGAATTTTCTATTGTTAGCAATGGAGACGCCAAGAGCCCCGATTCATCGGAGATTGCAACACCTATTCGCTCCACACCTGGATCTAGCGCTAAACGTCTACCGCTTGGTAACGGGCCGCTCATTTGCTTAAGCGATCTGAGATGGCCGCTATCGCCTCATTAATTTTCGAGAGATTAGGACCGCCGCCTTGTGCAAAATCGTCTTTTCCACCGCCACCGCCGCCGAGAACTGATGATGCAATTTTTGCCAACTCGCCTGCCTTAATCCCCAAAGCGCAAGTCTTCTCATCAATCGCTACAACTAGTATTACGCGTTCGCCCTCTAGCGCCGAGAGTGCAACGACTGAATTTTGAACTTTCTCTTTTTCTTTGAGCGCCAATGAGCGAAGCTCCTCGCTCCCCAATTCAACTTTGAAATGATGAGAGATTAGATTGAAGTTCCCTATTCGAATCGCGTTAACATTTTTGAGTTCAGAAGTACTTTGGTGTGTCCGATGGACACGGATTTCCTTCTCTAATTCCTTAATTTTGGTTAAAAGTGAATTTATTCGCTCTGGTAGCTCCTCTGTTCGAGCACCTTTTATCAATTCCGTAATTGAATTCAGCATCAGATGTTCACGGGCTAAGAATTGAAAGGCGTCTACTCCAACCAAGGCCTCGACTCGACGTACGCCTGCCCCAATCGACGATTCCGAGAGCAACTTAATCAATCCGAGTTGTCCGGAACGCTTTACGTGAGTGCCACCGCACAGTTCTTTCGCCCACTCCCCAACACTTACAACTCTAACCCGCTCCCCGTATTTCTCACCGAATAGCGCCATGGCGCCTATTTCGCGAGCTTCGGCCTGCGTCATCTCAACTGCAGTAACTTCAAGATCTTCCTCTAAAAGTTGATTAACTTTCGATTCGACATCCTCAAGCACAGATTTTGGAACTGCCCCGGTGGCAGGAAAATCGAATCGGAAGCGACCTGGGGCATTTTCAGATCCGGCCTGTGTTGCTGTTTCACCTAAAATTTCCCTAAAAGCTTTATGAACCATATGGGTTGCGGTATGCGCTCTTGAAATTCCGACCCTTCGAGCTGCGTCGATAGCGGCAAGAACCGATTCGCCTTGAATAAGTTCACCTTCGCGGACAATGCCGCGATGAACAAAGAGGCCAGGAATTGGTGTTTGAACATCTTCAATCTCTATTACGGCGCCATTTGAACTTGTAATTAAGCCGTGATCGGATAACTGTCCGCCGCCTTCAGCATAGAAGGGCGTTCGTTCGAGGATTATCTCAACCTCGTCACCCAACTTTACGGATTTAGCAGATTTTCCTAAATGTAAAAGTCCGACTACTGAACTCTCGATTTTCTGCTGTTCATACCCTACAAACTCCAAGCGTTTTGCACTATCGGCAATCTGGCGATATTCGCCTAAATCTGCATGTCCTGTCTTTTTGATTTTTGCATCACTCTTTGCGCGGTCTTTCTGCTCCTTCATTAATCTCTCGAAACCTGATCTATCAATATCCAAGCCTTGTTCTGCCGCCATCTCTAAAGTGAGGTCAAATGGGAAGCCATAGGTATCGTGTAACTTGAAAGCATCCTCTCCCGTAAAGATTCGCTCTTTTTTCGATTTGGCCCGTTCTACCGCAGTGTCGAATATCAATGTCCCGCTCTTGAGAGTTGAAAGAAAGATAGCCTCCTCTGCTTGCGAAGTCTTAATTATTCTCTCGCTCTCCTCTTTCAGTTCAGGATATTGCGGAGACATAGCTGCAATGGATGCCTCAATTAATTCCGCAAGGTTGCTATCAGGGGCGCCGAGGAGACGCATATTTCTAATCGTTCGTCTCATCATGCGACGTAATACGTAGCCGCGCCCTTCATTGCCAGGTGTTACGCCATCACCAATCAACATAGTCGCAGTTCTTGCGTGATCAGCAACTACGCGCAGTGAAATATCCTTATCGGGAGCCTTGCAGTATTTCACGCCAGATATCTCAGAGGCTTTGTTTAAAATGATCGCTGTTGTGTCAATTTCATAAATATTGTCGACGTTTTGAAGTAGCGCTGCAGTTCGCTCGAGTCCCATTCCGGTGTCAATATTTTTGGCAGGGAGCTCGCCTAGTATCGGAAAATCCTCTTTACCGGCACCGGGTCCTCGTAAATTTTGCATGAAAACTAAATTCCAAATTTCGAGATAACGATCTTCGTCAGCAACTGGACCACCTTCACGTCCATATTCCGAACCTCTATCGAAATAGATCTCGGAGCAAGGACCACATGGGCCGGGAACTCCCATCGACCAGAAATTGTCTGACATACCGCGTCTTTGAATTTTTTCTTTGGGAACGCCTATCTTCTTCTCCCAAATCTTGGCGGCTTCATCATCATCATGGAAAACTGTTACCCATAATCGTTTTTCATCAAATCCAAAACCGCCATCGCTTTGGGGCTTTGTCAACAATTCCCAGGCAAGTTCAATTGCGCCTTCCTTGAAATAATCGCCAAAGGAGAAATTGCCACACATCTGGAAGAAAGATGCGTGCCTGGTTGTCTTTCCAACTTCTTCTATATCCAATGTTCTAACGCATTTTTGAATTGAGGTAGCTCTCGGAAATGGTGGCGTAATTTCACCCAGAAAATAAGGTTTAAACGGCACCATCCCAGCATTTACAAGGAGCAGGTTCGGATCGTTCAATATCAACGAGGCCGAAGGGACTACAACGTGGTTAAGTTTTGCTGAATTTCCATATCTAAAGAAATTGAGCCATCTATTTCGAATTTCGAGAGACTTCACGGAGTCTAGAACTCCTCGTCATCGACAAAGCGTGATTCTTTATTTTTGCTGCGACGCTTTTTCTTCTTACCCTTCTTTCGGAGTTGCGCTGCAGTTAGTACTGCTCCCGCGGCCTTCATTGCCATCTGATTCTTATCTAGAAAGGTTGTTGCAGACTCAGCGACCTTAGTACTCAATTCGTCAATGGTGCGAGTCACTCGATTTATGCTTTGAAGTGGAGCGTTTACCAATTCAACTGTGGTGGTTACTTCAGAGAGAAGGGGCGTTGTTTCCTCTTTGATATCCCTGACTGCCGCGCCTACTTCATCAATTGCTCTTCCAAGTCGAATTACAGCGTAAGAGATAGCCAAAGCGATGCAGAGTAATGCTGATGCAGCAATAATCGCTGCGATACCACCGGCGCTCATATAGCTACTTTATCCAAATACCGGTAGCGGAAGATCAGGCTTACGGTGTTCTTTATGGGCCTGTAGTGCAGATTGGTGATACTCCTCAAGTTTGGCCAAGTTCGCTGGCTCGAAATATGCCGCCCCGTTAACCACATCGCCCACTCTGCCCTCAATTACGGCATGCACATCGTTGCCGGACAAAGTCTTATGAGTCTCGAGCGCATGAGCTACGGCGAGAATATGGTTTCGATTCTTTCTCAAAAGCGTCTCAGAGCGTGCCAAAAGCTCACCTAAATTATCTTCAATTCGATCAGAGAGCGCTCTTCGCATCTCTTCCTTAGGATCTCGACCCTTTGCGCCTCCGGGTGCACCCAATTCCATTCTTCTGCTTGAAGCATAGGAAGAGACGGTTGAACCCATGCCCCAATAACCCTCCATTAAACCTGCGATAGTGGTTGCCGATTCAAGGTCACCAGAAACTCCCGAAGAATTATCCCCGTCGAAGAACATTCTTTCGCCGGCAAGCGATGCGAGAGAGACCAAAATATCTGATTCATACTCGCTCCTCCAATGTGTGAATTGATCATCAGGAGGAATTGAGGCCACCATACCTAAATATTCTGCGCCTTTCTCAATAGTGGCGATATCAATCTCGAGATGTTTTCGTGTTTGATATGCCATCACTGCGTGACAAGCCTCATGGATTGCTGTCGCATGCCTCTCTCGTTCGATGTATTCAACATCCTCGGATGGTCCCAATTGCTTTAATTGTTTAGCCTTTAACACATCGCTCCAAGTAACACTTGTTCTAGAATTTCTAATCGCCATAATTAGTGATTCATTAACTAGATCCTTGATTGTGGCTCCCGTGGCGTACGGTGTAATGATTGCAAGTTTTTCCATATCTTCCGCAGTTAAATTGTGCGATATTTTGTCAAAATATCCTTGATATGTTCGGATGCGTCCTGCCTTGCTGGGATATCCAACTCGATACATGCGATCAATTCGTCCTGGACGTAGCAACGCCTCATCGAGAGATTCCGGCATATTGGTAGCCATGACCACCAAGATTCGATACTTCGGCGGATTTTTCGGTCGCATTCCAAGCGTCTTGCGAACAACTCGATTGAAAAAACCTCTCGGTTTTCTCAATCCGGAGAGTTCGGTCAAAAGCGCTTGTAACGTGCCCATACCAGCGCCGCCTCCCCCGGCGCCCATCATAAATCGATTAATTAAATTTCCAGGTTCCGAAAGCTCAGATGACGCCACCTCCCCTCGTGATAACTGATTGCGCCAAATTATTCCGAGAGTTTCTTCTGAGATATAGTTTGTGACCCGGCAACTCTGCGAATATGCGCCAGGTCCTCTATTGGTCATAATGCCGCGATTTCCTAGGGCGTCGGCTTCATCAAAGAAGACCACAACCCCGCCATAGCGAAGTGCGAGCTTGCGCAATTTTCTGAAAAGGCTCTTTACTTTCAAGATTCCAATTCCAAAAAACATATTGTTGAAAGCTCCCGGATCAACAAATACGAAAGGTCTACCCGTCTCACCGGCCATCGATTCAGCCATCAAAGTCTTTCCGGTGCCTGGTGGGCCCCATAGCAAAATTCCGCCCGGGACATAGCCACCTAGTTTCTCGATACTTTCGGGATTCTCGAGGAAGACGAGATTCTCCTGAATGCGAGCGAGAACGTGGTCTTGACCCCAAACATCACTGAAGCGAGTCTTTATATCGTCGGGGAAATACGTATCAATTCCACCACGACTCAGAAACCAAAAGATTGCAACAAATTGAATAATTATGAAGACGACCGCGAATGCCAATTGTGCGATTACCGGCAGCGCGCTCCAAAGTGCCTTTGGTGCGAAGAAGAGAGCTCGTACCGGCGTCTCTTTATAAATAGCTCCAAGGACTATCGATAGCAACGTTATAAAAACTAACCATTTAATTACTCTAGATAATCTAAACCGTGTCCAGTCGCTTAATCGATGAAGTTGACGATCTATAAAACTAAAATACTTTTGCCAGAAACCATGGTACGGCGAAGCTAATTCAGCAATAAGAAAATGTGTCTGTCGGATGAGCTCGATGGCAAGTAATGGAAATATCCACCATCTCTGTGAAGCGCTCTGCTGAGTCGCCGCTAGAAAACCAAGATCGTCTTTGCCGGCCATATCGGCCCAAACCAGAACGAAGAAGACAATCGCAAAAAAAAGCAAAAATTTGATTCGATCATAAAATGAGATATGGATTCGAGTTTTTCTATCTGAATCGCGTGGACGTGAAGGAGATGAAATGTTGGACTCGGTCATTTCTTGCCCTCCGGTTTGAAATCTACGCCGCTCTCACGGCGTTGCGCTACGGTAATTGCGGTCGGGGCGCCAGTCAATGGATCGCCACCGCTTGCAGTCTTAGGGAATGCAATTACTTCTCTAATTGACTCTGCTCCGGCCAAGAGAGCGCATAATCGATCGAGGCCGAGCGCGATTCCACCGTGGGGAGGCGGGCCATAACGAAAAGCATCTAAAAGAAAACCAAATTTGCTCTCTGCTTCTTCCTTGGTCAATCCGATGACTTTGAAGACACGGCTCTGAATATCCGATTTATGTATACGGATCGAGCCGCCACCGATTTCGTTACCGTTTAAAACTATGTCATAGGCGTAGGCAAGAGCGTTCTCTGGATCAACATCAAAACTTTTTTCAAATTCTGGCTTTGGTCCGGTAAATGGATGGTGAACCGCAGTCCAGCCCCCATCCTCCAATTTCTCAAACATGGGAGCGTCAACCACCCAGAGAAATTTCCATTCACCAGGCTGGATAAGATTCTTACGTGTGCCAATCTCAAGTCGGACTGCACCCAAGAGATTTAACGATGGCATCTCTTGACCGGCTGCAAAGAAAATTGCATCGCCGGGCTTGGCTCCGACTTCTGTTGCGATATTTGCGCTCTCTCGCTCCGACAGATTCTTTACTACCGGCCCACCAAGTTGACCATCTGTATGAACGAGAATGTAAGCCAAACCTTTGGCGCCGCGCGCCTTTGCCAAATCTTGCCAATCGTCAAGTTCTCGCCTCGGCGAATCGGCGCCTCCGGGCATAACAACAGCTCCTACATAGGGGGCTTGGAAGACGCGAAAACTAGTACCTTTGAAGAAATTTGTAACATCCACCAACTCCAAGCCGAATCTCAGATCGGGCTTATCAGAACCAAATCGTCGCATCGCATCTCGATAACTCATTCGTTGAATCGGAAGAGTAATTTCATGTCCGATAGTTTCTCGAAATACTCGTTGTAGAACTCTTTCGGCTACTTTTATTACATCGTCTTGATCTACAAATGACATTTCAATATCTAATTGAGTAAATTCGGGTTGGCGATCGGCGCGAAAGTCTTCATCCCGAAAACACCTGGCAATCTGGTAGTACCGCTCCATGCCGGCCACCATGAGAAGTTGCTTGAAGAGCTGTGGGGATTGCGGCAAGGCATACCAGGATCCCGGCTGCAGCCGAACTGGAACCAAGAAATCTCGCGCTCCTTCAGGTGTGGATCTGGTTAAGTAAGGAGTTTCAATCTCAAGAAATTTTTCGTCACTCATCACTTCCCGAATAATCTTTGTGGTTTTTGATCGCAATCGAAGAGCTCTGGCTGGCTCCTCTCTTCGCAAATCAAGATAGCGATATTTCAATCGAATTTCTTCACTGACGTTAACTCGCTCACCCGAATCAACCGGAAATGGCAGTGGTGCAGCTTCGCTAAGTATTTCTAAATGATCTATCGGAATCTCAATCTCACCGGTTGGTGAGTTTGGGTTTTCATTACCAGATGGCCTCCTAGTTACCGTACCGGTCACGAGAACGCAGAATTCAGCTCGCAGGTCTCCAGCGATTGCCTCGTCAGAAAGAACTATTTGCACCGTTCCGGTTGCATCTCGCAAATCAATAAATGCAACCCCGCCGTGATCTCGCCGTCTGGCAACCCAGCCGGCTAACGTTACTTTGCTGCCAATATCGCTGGCACGCAAGGTTCCCGCGTTGCTAGTTCTAAACACCGATCTCGCCCTTCATTGTTGACTCCGAAATTTCAACGACTTGTGAAAGCTCGAAGCTCTTCGACCAAGGAAGTAAGGCTAACTGAGAACTCCTCACCGTCGGACATTCTTTTTAGACGCCCCAAGCCTGAGGAGAGTTCATCATCGCCCAGCACTAGGACAAAGTGCGCCGCAATTTTATCTGCGGCCTTCATGCTCCCTTTTAGTCCTCGATCACCAAAAGCGATATCGGCGACAAAGCCACCGCGTCGGCAATTTACCGCTAGCTCCAAAGCTAAATTTCGCGAAGTTTCTCCAATAGGAATGATGTAAATGTCAACGTATTGTCGATCCGTTAGTTCGACCCCTTCACTCTCCAGGGCGAGCAGTGTGCGATCAATTCCTAAGCCAAAGCCGATTCCAGAAAGGGCTTGCCCTCCCAAAGTTTCCATCAAACCGTCATATCGACCACCTCCACAAATCGTGGATTGGGCGCCAAGTCGATTATGAACAAATTCAAAGGTAGTTCCGGTGTAGTAATCCAAGCCCCTAACCAAGCGATCATTTACGGCAAATGGAATTTGAAGTTGTTTCAAATAATTCTTCACAAGTTGGAATTTCTCAATACTTGTTGGAGATAGAAATTGCGATAGCAAGGGGGCGGCCTCAATCTTCTTCTGGATATCTCCACGTTTGTCATCGAAAATGCGAAGTGGATTCTTTTCCGCTCGCTCCATCGTCTCTTGATCAAGATTGCGTCCTCTAAGAAAGGTTAAAAGCGCCTCCTTATGACGACTTCGCGTTTCTTGATCGCCAAGTGAATTTATCTGTATTTGATAATCGACCAGGCCAAGTTTCTGAAAAGCTAGATGAGCCACACTGATTACTTCGGCATCAAGGGCTGGGTCATCGACTCCAACCGCCTCAATCCCAAACTGGAAAAATTGTCTATATCGACCCGCTTGCGGTCTTTCAGCTCTAAAAAATGGGCCGGTATAAAAAACTTTTACCGGCAATTGACCACGGTCGAGGCCATTTTCAATTATTGAGCGAATTACTCCAGCGGTGCCTTCTGGTCTGAGAGTTATTGATCGACCGCCACGATCTTCAAAGGTATACATTTCCTTCGAAACTACATCTGTTGTTTCGCCTACGCCGCGAGCAAAAAGTTCAGTATCTTCAAATATCGGAGTTTCAATTAATCGATAATTGGCCGCTAAAGCCGACTCCTCTAACTTCCAAATAACGCGTTCAAACCAACTAGATCTTGGTGGAAAGTACTCGGAGACTCCTTTAGGCGCTTGGAATTTCATATCGTAGATAATCTTCCCTTAGCTGCTGCTTTCAAATAGGGATTCATCTTGAACTCAATCTCCAATCGGCTCATCGGTCCATGGCCTGGTAGGAGTTGTAATTCCTCAGGCAAGGTCAGTATTTTCTCACGCAAACTTTCTTCCATCTCGGATATTGAGCCTCTCGGCAGGTCGGTCCTTCCTATCGCCCCAGCAAAGAGGGTGTCGCCACTTACTAGTACTTGATTATCCACCGTCGCAATTACAGATCCAGGGGTATGTCCTGGTGTATTTGTAATTCTAAATTTCATTCCTGCTAACTGCATCTCAACATCGTTTGGCAATTCTGTAATGCCAACTGGCTCCTCAAATACAGGGCTCGGAATTAATTTATTCAATCTAGGCAGGAGCGTATTGGTCTCTTGAGTAAGGGCAAGATGTGGACTCGTTAGCAATTCCCTATCAGATTTATGTATAAAAGCCTTTGGTATGCCAACGTCAGATTGCAGCGGTATCAAAGTAAAGAAATGATCGACGTGACCATGCGTAATCAAGATTGCTGAGGCCTTCAAGCGTTTTTCGAGGATAACATTCTTTATCTCCTCTACGAATTTGTGATCGCCAATACCTGGATCAATCACTACACACTCTTGGCCAATTCCAGAAGAGAGAATCCAACAGTTGGTTCCGTAATAAGGCGCCACGATATTTTCAATCAAAAGAGCCATTGCTGCATTCTTCCCTAACGGCTGGGGTGAGCATGAAAAGCCTCCCCCTGAAGGGGGCTTTTACAGATTCCCCGGGTTTGGGTACCTTCTTCCTTTAAACCGCTGAGCCCGAAACGACCGAAAGGTCGCGCAACGAAAAGGAACTGCCAATGGAAAATCTAGAAACCACAATCAAATCTCCGGCAGCTGCCTTGATCGGCGATCCAGCTCGTTATGGTCGAGTTGATGAATCCGGAACCGTCTATGTGCAAACCACTGATGGTGAACGGGTTGTAGGTTCTTACCCAGGAAAAACCGCAGAAGAAGCGCTCGCATATTTTGTGCGCAAATTCGAAGTAGTTGCTGCGGAAGTTGCGTTGTTGGCAGCTCGTATCGTTAGCGGGGCCATGGTGCCTGAAGATGCAAATCAGGCAGTAGCGAAATTACGAAGTCAGATTGAACATCTAAATGGAGTTGGCAATATTGCAGCTCTTCGAGCTTCCTTGGAGCAAATTCCTTCTTTGATTGATGAACATAGACCGGCTTATGAGGCTAAGCGGGCAGCTGAAACGGAAGCGAAGGCTGCAAAGCGTGCTGCTGCACTTGAGGCAAAAGAAAAATTGGTAACAGAAGCTGAAACTTTGCGTGACTCCAATCAATGGAAAGTTACTGGAGATCGACTAAAAGAACTTCTCGATGAATGGAAAAAGGCGCCTCGGCTTGATAAGAAGACTGATGGCGAACTTTGGAAGCGTTTCTCTTCCGCGAGAAATTACTTTGATAAAAAGAGAAGACAGCATTTCGCCTCACTCTCAAAAGTTCAGACCGAAGTAAAATCTGTTAAAGAAGTGATTGTTTCCGAAGCTGAAAATCTCGCCAACTCAACTGATTGGGTCAATACTGCGAGACGGTATAAATCTCTGATGGACCAGTGGAAGGCGACTGGCCGAGGCAAGAAGGCCGATGATGCTAAACTCTGGTCGCGCTTTAAGACTGCTCAAGACACTTTCTTCGCTGCCAAAAACGCTGATCTTGAAAAACGAAGTCAATCTTTCTCGGAAAACCTAGTTAAGCGTGAAGCAATTGTCGTAGAGATTGAATCATTACTTCCGATAACAAATCTCGATGAAGTACGTCGCAAATTCCGCAATTTGAAGAGTCACTATATGAAATCAGGCCAGGTTGAGCGTGGAAAGCGAAATGCACTTGATCGCCGCGTTGAATCAGTTGAACTTTCGGTAAAAGAAGCCGAACAGGAAAAGTGGCGCAAATCCGATCCCGGTGCTAAAGCTCGCGCTGATGAAGTCGTCAGTCAGTTACGCGCAGCAGTTGCTGACTATGAATCGAAAGCGGCGAAGGCTGAGGCGAATGGCGATCTAAAGAAAGCTGATGAATTACGAGAAGCTGCAGTGGCTCGCGCCATTTGGTTAGCTGAAGCAGAGAAGGGCCTATCGGAGTTCACCACCAATTAGTTATTGGTTATTCGATACACATCGTATACCCCATCAATTTTCTTAATACTTGCGAGAACAGTATCTAAGTGCGAGGCATCTGCCATTTCAAAGGTGAATCTCGAAATTGCAGTCTGGTCCTTTGTAGTGTTGACCGCAGCATGGAGGATGTTTACCTCTAAATCTGAGAGCGCCCGGGTGATGTCAGAGAGCAAGCGAGAGCGATCTAAAGCTTCGATCTGAATGTTCACCAGAAATACTGTCTTTGCTGTTGGATCCCATGAAACTTTCACGATTCGATCGCCTTGATGAAATTTCAAATCAGCAACATTTACGCAATCGCTGCGATGTATTGATACCCCGCTACCGCGAGTGATAAATCCGGCAATTAGATCGCCTGGGACTGGAGTGCAACATCTAGCCAACTTAATAAGAACATCATCGACTCCTTCCACGTGCACTCCACTGGCACTTCTTCGCGGAATCCTTGGGGTAGCGCCACTTGAAATGGATTCAATCAGCGAAGCTTCGTGAGTTTCCTCCGCACCAACGGCTGAAATTAGTTTTTCGACAACCGAGTTTGAAGAAATGAATCCATCTCCTACTGCCGCATAAAGTGAATCGATATCTGAGTAGTTCATATCGTGCGCAAGTTGAAGCAGCGTTTGACCAGCCAAAATCTTCTGGATAGGAAGACCAGCTTTCCTCATCTGACGAGCAATCGATTCCTTGCCTGCGTCAATCGCCTCTTCACGTCTTTCACGAGAGAACCAAGCCTTAATCTTGGAGCGCGCTCGAGGAGATTTAACAAAATTTAACCAGTCCCTACTTGGAGCGGCGTGCTCTCCTTTATTCGTCACAACTTCAATAACATCTCCATTACTAAGTGGCGTCTCCAAGGAGACCAACTTTCCATTTACTTTGGCTCCTATGCATTTATTGCCAACTTCGGTATGAACGGCATATGCAAAGTCAACCGGAGTTGACCCTTGTGGCAAGGCGATAACGCTGCCTTTCGGGGTGAATACGAAAACTTCCGGGGTATGTAAATCAAAGCGCAGAGCATCGAGAAATTCCGATATATCTGTTGTTTCCTGTTGCCACTCGTGAAGTTGCTTTAGCCACAAGACATCTGGACTATCTGCTCCGGTTGTTTTTTTACTGGACTTGTACTTCCAATGGGCGGCAATTCCATACTCAGCTCTCCGGTGCATCTCATTAGTTCGAATTTGAATTTCAACAGCTTTTCCATTTGGACCCATTACGGTGGTATGGAGAGATTGATAGAGATTGAATTTCGGCATGGCAATGTAATCCTTAAATCGCCCCGGTACCGGACTCCACCGCGCATGAATTGAACCTAGAACTGCGTAGCAATCGCGTACATCATTTACAAGAACTCTGATTCCAACGAGATCGTAAATATCATTGAACTCACGGCCGCGGATAACCATTTTCTGATAGACGCTATATAGGTGTTTCTGGCGTCCGGTTACAGTAGCCGCAATTCCTTCCGCCTCTAAATCATTTTCAACAATTTCAATGACCTCGTTGGTCAATTTTTCTCGAGATGGATTACGTTCGGCGACCAGGCGTTCAATTTCCTCAAACTTTTTCGGTTCCAAGTATTTAAACGAGAGATCTTCCAATTCCCACTTAATCGCGTTCATACCTAGCCGGTGCGCGAGCGGGGCATAAATATCGAGAGTCTCTCGGGCCTTTCTTGATGCTGAATCCGGCGATACATACTGCCAAGTCCGAGCGTTATGGAGACGGTCCGCTAATTTAATTACTAGGACTCGGATATCTTTCGCCATCGCGACCACCATTTTCCTCACGGTCTCGGCTTCTGCCGTCGGTCCGTAAGTCAAGCGGTCTAACTTCGTCACTCCATCAACAAGATTTGCAATTTCGTCACCGAAATCTTTTCTTAATTCTTGGTTTGAGTAATTGGTATCTTCGACTGTATCGTGTAAAAGAGCAGCGGCGAGAGTATTTGAATCTAGACCAAGGTCAGCCAAAATCTCTGCAACTGCCACCGGATGCGTTATATAGGGAGCACCGCTTTTTCGAAGTTGGCCATCGTGAGCCGCGCTAGCCTTTTCAAAGGCTCGTTCCAGAACGAGAAGATCTGATTTTGGATTCTGCTCGCGTAACCTCTCCGCTAGCGGCGAGAGCAACGAGTTCATGCCCTAATTATCGACTACTTACCTCTTTTTGCGCTTATCTCGTTTTCGCTGCACTCGTTGGCCTTGCGCGAGTGGCGCGCCACCACGGGCCATTACCCGTTGATTAAGCGCCTTGATAGCAGGTTCCCGTTCGCGCAGCTGCGCCAGCACTGGTGATGCGATGAAGATCGAGGAGTAGGTTCCGGCTATCAAACCAATAAAGAGCGCAAGAGATAGATCTTTCAAAGTTCCCGCGCCGAGAAGGCCAGAGCCTACAAAGAGAATTGCAGCAACCGGCAAGAGCGCAATCAAGGAGGTGTTCAATGATCGAACAATGGTTTGATTTACGGCCAAATTTGCTGCCTGCGAATAGGTGTACTTACCTGTTGCCGTTATAAATCGAGTGTTTTCTCGCACCTTATCGAAAACTACGACGGTGTCATAGAGCGAATAACCCAGAATCGTTAGGAAGCCAATGACTGTTGATGGCGAAACTTCAAATCCGACTGCTGCGTAAATTCCAACAGTAATAAAAACGTCGTGTATCAAGGCAACAATAGCCGCAATTGCCATCTTAGGCTCAAAAGCCAGAGCCAGATAAATCATCACGATAATCAAAAATGCAACCAATCCCTGAAGAGCTTTTCTTGAAATCTCTTCTCCCCAAGATGGGCCAACATTTTGGGTATCGATTGATTCAACGGTTACGCCAAAAGACCTTGCTAGTGAATCCTGAATTAAATTGGATTGGGATTGTTCGATTACCCCTGTCTGGATGCGAATCTTGTCTTCGCCAATTGTTTGTGCTCGAGTCTCGCCTAAATAACCCGCGCTTCTAACAGCGTTTTCAGCTTGTGCAATAGTCCCGCTTGGCGCGGTAACTGTAAATGATGAACCGCCCTTGAATTCAATGGATAGCTCCACTCCTTTGAAACCGAGAGCAAACCCAGCGAGAATGATGAAAGCTAACGAGAGCGAGTACCACTTACGCTTCCCGCCGATTATATTTAGCGAGGATTCGCCTCTGTAAAGTCGACCGCCGAGGCCAGAGATTTTCATATTTTCTCCTCAACTTTTGGGACATCAGGGTTAGCAATTCCAACACTACGAGCAGATACTCCTGAGAATCTTCCCCCGTTTTGGAGATATTTTGATTTTGCCATCAAAGAAACCAGAGGCTTAGTGAAGAAGAAGATAATAAGAAGATCGATAATTGTCGTTAATCCGAGGGTAAATGCAAAACCTCGAACGCTTCCTACAGAAACTACATAAAGTACAACCGCGGAAATTCCAGAAACCAAGTCGGCAACTACTATCGTACGTCGCGCCCGAACCCATCCGGTTTCCACAGCTACGCGCAATGGTTTCCCGTCGCGCATTTCATCCCTAATACGTTCGAAGTAGACGATAAAGGAGTCTGCTGTGATTCCGATTGCAACTATCGTTCCAGCAATTCCGGCAAGGGTTAGTGTGAATCCAACAGTCCGTCCTAATATGAATAAAGAGAGGATTACTTGTGCGGCTGCGAGCGCCAACGATCCAATAACGGCAATTGAAAGCGCACGGTAGTAAAGGATCGAATAAATGATTACAAGTGCTAAACCAAGTCCGCCAGCTAATAATCCAGCGCGGAGTTGATCACTACCTAAAGTTGGTGAAACTTGCTGCACCTCGCCACGATCAAAGGCAAGCGGTAGCGAACCGTATTTGAGAACATTCGCGAGGTCTTGGGCCTCTAATTGACTGAAAGAGCCAGTGATTTGAGCTCGACCTCCAAGAATCGCTTCGTTGATCCGTGGTGCGGAGACAACTGCTCCATCCAAAACAATCGCAACTTGGTTCTGCGGTGTAGGAAGGTTTACAACCGCTTGAGTCAGTTCTCCGAATTTCTTTGAACCTTCTCCCGTAAAATCCAAACTTACAAACCAACCGCTGGCGCTAGCTGGGTCAATTGCCGCAGTCGCACTCTCCACATCTATACCAACTACTTTGGCAGGAGCCAGAACATATCTAACTCCTCCGGAGCGATCGCAGGTAATTAGGTTCTTAGCTGGATCTTCAGTTACAGATGTGATGTTCAAATCTGTGGCAGTGCAATCTAGCGTGGTGAAGGCGCTCTGTTCTTCTGGCGATAAATTAAGTCCAGCAATTAACTCGCCATCAGTTGGGGTGGATACTCCCCCAGTTTCAACTAGTACTTGTCGAAATCTCAACTCAGCAGTCTGGCCAACCAGTTCAACTATGCGGCGTCCAGTCTCGCCGGGGACTGCTATAACAATTTGGCGATTGGTTCCGGAACCCTCCGCTGTAACTTCACTTTCAGCAATACCAAGGGAATCCACGCGCTGTCTGATAATTGAGACTGCTTGATCAATTGCTTCTGCAGTTACAGTTCCAGAATCTCCCGTTTGAACTCTCGGCTGCAAAGTAACGCTAGTTCCGCCACGCAGATCGAGACCAAGATTTATTGAGGTAGCTCCGATTCCAAAAGCGGTTGCGAATAATGCGGCAGTTAGGAAAAGGAGAATAAAGAGCGTTCGCCCTGGTCTCGAGCGATTGGCGCTACCGGAGTTTCGTGAGGAACCGAAAGACATTGGGCGAGAGTCTATGGTCCACCCACTGGGTTGTCGAAAAGCCCCGGTGGTTGTGACGGTGGATTTTTCCCAAGATGGCTCCAGGCCAGCGGTGTAGCGCTTCGACCTCTGGGAGAACGAATCATGAAACCTGACCTAACCAGAAATGGTTCTGCCATTGACTCAACTGTTTCTCGCTCCTCACCCACTGCCATCGCTAAGGTATTTAATCCGACTGGTCCGCCACCAAACTGATCAACGAGAGAGCGAAGTATTGCGATATCGAGTCGATCCAAACCTTTTTCATCTACCTCGTAAATTTCTAGGGCGCGCTTGGTTACATCTCCTGTAATGATGGAATTGGCGTGAACCTCGGCATAGTCTCTTACCCTTCTTAGTAATCGGTTGGCGATTCTTGGAGTACCTCGCGATCGTTTGCCCAATTCGGTTACCGCATCTTTCTTGATCTCAATATCAAGCAAGTTGGCGCTGCGAACAATAATCTCTTCAATATCGAAAGGATCGTAAAAATCAAGATGTGCAGTGAATCCAAAACGGTCTCTAAGTGGCGCAGGGAGTAGTCCTGCTCTCGTAGTTGCACCAACGAGTGTGAAGTGCGGAAGGCTCAGTGGAATCGCTGTAGCGCCTGGCCCTTTTCCAACAATTACATCTACCCGAAAATCTTCCATGGCGAGATAAAGCATCTCTTCGGCTGGCCTAGCCATCCGATGAATTTCATCTAGAAAAAGAATTTCGCCCTCTACGAGAGAGGAGAGAATAGATGCCAAATCTCCGGCATGCGTTATAGCCGGTCCACTTGTGATTCGGATCGGAGCGCCCATCTCCGTTGCCACAATCATGGCCAATGTCGTTTTTCCTAGTCCCGGAGGGCCTGACAATAAAATGTGATCTGCCGGTGCTGATCTCTCGCGCGCTGCTCTAAGTAAGAGATCTACTTGATCTCTGACTCTCCCCTGCCCAATAAATTCCTTCAAGCTTGATGGACGAAGCGCCTGCTCTGCACTTATATCTTCCGGAGAAAGGTTTGAGTTTAGAAAATCTGATTCACTCATTTACGTGCCTGGCTCAAAGTCTTCTTTAGCAATTCACTTAACTCCATGCTCTCCGGATTAGAAATTCCTGCCTCTCCTAATTCCGTCACAACTTGATCAATTGCTTTCTCGGCCTCTTTGGAAGCGTAACCAAGGCTTATCAGCGCCTCGCGTAATGAGTTTCGCCATCTACCGCCTGGGCGATTTCTTCCGCCATGAGTTTGGAATTTATCCTGAAGTTCAAGAATAATTCGAGAGGCTACCTTTTTGCCAATACCCGGAACTTTTTCTAACGCCGCCGCCTCTCCCTGACCAATATGACCTCTTAAGTCATCTGGCCGAAACCTTGAGAGTAGTGAATGCGCAACCTTAGGTCCTACACCCGTAACTGTTTGTAATTCATAAAAGAGATCTCGCGAATTTGAAGTTAGAAATCCGTAGAGAGTCCAAGAATCCTCCCGTATTACCTGAGAGGTATAAAGTTCAATCTCTCCACCTGCAGAAACGCTTCCGGATATTTCTGGCGCTACCGTAATTTCGTAACCTAGGCCGGATACATCAACCACTAACGAGGTTAAGCGAGCCTCTAGTACTCTGCCTCTGATTCGCGCAATCATCGCTTAACTCTTCTCCCTGAAATACTCTCGATTCGCTTTCGTTCTATCTTTGCAGCGTCCTTGAACCGCTCACTTCCTGGCCCACGCCAATGATGGCAGATAGCTAGAGCTAACGCGTCTGTGGTGTCGACCGGACTGGGAGCAGAATTTAATTTAAGGATCTTTACGACCATGCGAGCTACCTGCTTTTTATCGGCACGGCCCGAACCTGAGACCGCTGCCTTAACTTCCGTTGGAGTGTGAAGCGCTAACGGCAGATTTGATCGCGCCGCAATTAGTAGCGCAACTCCGGCCGCCTGTCCTGTGGCCATGGCCGTCTTGACATTTAGTTTAGAGAAAACTCTCTCCACGGCTATCGCATCAGGTTTACAACTTTTGATCCAGCGGTTCAATTCTTCTTCTAGTTGTAGAAGTCGCACTTGTAAAGGCGCATCAACATCAGTTTTTATAACGCCACAATCAACTAGCGACAATCCGCCAGCAGTTCTCTCGACAACGCCAATGCCACACCGCGTTAAGCCTGGATCAATTCCAAGAACTCTCACCAAACAAGCCTAATCAGGACCCGGTAGTCAACTATGAAAGGCTCGCCATTACCTCATCGGAAATATCGAAATTGCCATATACATTCTGCACGTCATCCAAGTCTTCAATAGCGTCGATGAGATGAAGAAGATTTTTCGCCGTTTCACCATTAACAGGAATCGAAAGTGATGGTAGAAATGAGGAATCTGCAGATTCGTATTCGTAATCAGCTTTCGTGATTACATCTCGAATTGCAACTAAATCAGATGGAGAACTTACAATTTCAAAGTTTTCACCTAGATCATTCACTTCCTCGGCCCCCGCATCTAAAACAATCTCAAGGAGCAAATCTTCAGTCAAACTCTTTTCTCCATGAAGCTTTCGAACAATCACCACGCCTTTTCTTTCGAAAAGATAGCCGACAGAACCGGGTTCAGCCATCGTCCCGCCATTTCGAGTGACCGCGACTCTAACTTCAGAAGCTGCGCGATTCTTATTGTCGGAGAGACATTCAATCAGGATCGCGACTCCACCTGGACCATAACCTTCGTACATGATGGTCTCCCAATTGTAACTCGCGCCACCTTCCCCGGAAGCACGCTTTAGTGCGCGTTCGATATTGTCGCTCGGGACAGAGTTTCTTTTTGCCTTTGTAACAGCATCATAGAGCGTTGGATTTGCTTCTGGATCTGGACCACCATTTCGAGCAGCAACTTCAATCGCCTTTATGTATTTCGCAAATGCCTTGGATCGTTTAGAATCAATCAGAGCTTTCTTGCGCTTTATCGTTGCCCATTTAGAATGGCCTGACATTAAGCATTTACCTTCGCTACGTCTTTACATACAACATCTAAAAAGTATCGATGAATTCGATTATCTCCGGTTAACTCTGGATGAAACGAAGTTGCCAGAATGTGGCCATCCCTAACGGCAACCGCATGTCCATCAACCTGGGCAAGTATTTCCACGTGCGGCCCCACCGATTCAATCCAAGGTGCGCGTATGAAAATAGCCCGAAATTTAGGGGAACTTATTCCCTTGATTTCTAGATCCATTTCAAACGAATCTATCTGGCTTCCAAAGGCATTTCGGCGCGCAACCACATCCAAACCTCCAAAGGACTCCTGTCCAACGATCGCATCTTCAACTTTGTTTGCAAGAAGTATCAATCCTGCGCATGAACCGTAAGTTGGCATGCCATTTGAAATTCGATTTGATATTAAATCAAATAAGTTAAAACTTCTGGAGAGCTTGCTGATGGTGGTGGACTCTCCACCCGGAATTATTAGGGCATCAATTGCAGAAATCTCTTCATGCGTTTTGACTGCCTGAGCGCTCGCACCACATTCATTAAGCGCTAGAATGTGCTCTCGCACATCTCCTTGGAGCGCTAGGACTCCAACCTTCACTGTACTTACCAGCCTCGCTCTGCAAGACGGTGTGGAACTGGTATGTCTGAAACATTAATACCGACCATTGCCTCGCCTAAACCACGTGACTGTGCGGCTACAACTTTTGGATCGCTGAAATATGTGGTGGCTTTAACAATTGCTGCGGCTCGCTTTGCCGGATCGCCAGATTTGAAAATCCCGGAACCGACAAAAACGCCATCTGCGCCTAGTTGCATCATCATCGCGGCGTCAGCTGGCGTTGCAATTCCACCAGCCGTAAAGAGCACTACTGGTAATTTGCCAAGATTCGCGACTTCCCGGACTAAATCGAAAGGAGCTTGTAGTTCTTTTGCAGCCACATACAGCTCATCTTCACGCATTGCGGTTAATTTTCTAATCTCACCGGCAATAGACCGCATGTGGGTAGTGGCATTTGAAACGTCACCCGTGCCCGCTTCGCCTTTGGAGCGAATCATCGCGGCACCTTCATTTATGCGCCGAAGGGCTTCTCCGAGATTCGTGGCGCCACAGACGAAGGGAACGGTGAAATTCCATTTATCTATGTGATGTGTGTAGTCAGCTGGGGTTAGGACTTCAGATTCATCAATGTAATCAACGCCAATAGATTGAAGTATTTGAGCTTCGACAAAATGACCGATACGCGCTTTTGCCATCACAGGAATTGAAACTGCGGCTTGAATTGCTTGAATCATCTCTGGATCTGACATTCGAGCAACCCCACCTTGGGCGCGAATATCGGCAGGAACTCGCTCCAACGCCATCACAGCTACAGCGCCATAATCCTCAGCGATCTTAGCTTGCTCAACATTTACGACATCCATAATGACGCCGCCTTTGAGCATTTCTGCCATGCCGCGCTTGACGCGCGCTGTTCCTGTTACCGAATTTTCTGCCATACCCGAATTGTACTTAAGGTCGGCTATATCGCGAATTGAGGTTACTTCTGGGCGGGATCGCCTTCTGGATAAGTGAATTTAGGCTCTTGGTCAGTTAGGAAGAACCAAATCTGACCCCTCTCAAATTTAGCGACCGAGCCATCATCTAGCGTCCAATTGGTTTCTGATTCAGGTGTTTGGCGCGACCAATTAACTTTAGTTACCTCTCCATTTCTCAATAAATACGCCACTCCGATTCCAACCACATCGTTCTTAGGAGTGATTCCGCCAAATTTATCTCCATATTCCGAGGGATAGATATCTATTTTCTGAATAACCATCATTGGCGAACCCAATCGATTTCCTTTTTCATCAAGATTTGGTTCTCCATCAAAATCTAAAAGAAATCTCTCTTCGCTCTCGCTCCAAATAATTTCATATCTTGCGTTTGGCCAGTCGACTCTTGCACCTAAAACTGGAGTCGCGCTATCAGCTAAATCGCCATGCTCTATTCCAATTGATTTGACTACATCAATTCCATCTGCTTTTTCTAAAAGAGCCGGAATTCTTACCATCATGGCATATGGTGGTTCGCGACTTGGATCAGTAACGTAGATGGAAGGTGGATTTCGCTCAGCACTTAAATTAACGATATTGGCATCGCTCAAAACTATCCGTAATTTACTTTGAGCTCCGCTATACATAAATCCGACCCGCCCGAATTGAGCCAATATGTCAATATCAGATATTCGCGCTGATCTAACCGGCCCTACTTCATCAGGATATTGCGAGGTATAGATTGCCATTACTCTCGTTAAACCCGCCTCAACCTGAGTTACAAAAATAACATCGGCGGCATCTAACCCTTTTTGAGGATGTGCATACCGCGTGTCATCGAACTTGACCGCAACAATCTCTCTATTCGCACCTTCAAGTCCCGTAAGAATATTCCGCTCCGGTTCTGGGCCAGTCAATGGCAAATCAGAGAAGGAACACCCGGTCATCGCTAAAATCAAAATTAGAGAACTTAAGCGACGCATAGATCAGAGCGCCTCATCTTCAAAGGGATAAGTAACTGGCAGCGGCGCATGACCCGCCAACCTAAATATTCGGTAAATGAGTTTCGATCTTCGATTTGTTGTGGCGATTACCGCTTCTTGATGTATCGCAATAGCCATTCGCAATCTATCTGTTATCTCATCTAGTTCTCGAAACAATTCTTGATGTAAATGCGGTATGTCACTCTCGTCGCATAAAAGACGAAGCGCCCCTGACAATCCACTCTCAGCCTCACTCCTTTCGAAGATTTCCGCTTCTCTGGCCTGATGAGCGGCAGACATAAGAATGAGATTTGAGGCCGGATCTATTTCAGGTAGATGCGCAATCTCCTGTGCAATTGCAGCACGCCGTTGCAAGATGGCATCTAGATTCGCCCAAGAGGTTTCAACTCTATGGTGCAGTCGATCTAATCGGTTGGCCGAAAAAGTAAGGTACCAAATCAAAACTAGGATTACTGCTACAAAAAATGGGACTAGCTTCATCTCTCCTCCGAATTCGTACCTTCACGACTAAAGAGACGAAGCCAGTTTCTAGAATCGCTTCCCACGGAAACCTTCTCCCCCTCACCTCGTGAGTAGAGATAAACATTCATAATCTCCGGTCCCACGTTCTGCCAATCAAAACGTTCTGCGCCAATCCTCGCGTTGATCGAGAGAGTCTCTCGACGTTGCCGATTGATATAGAGCTCGGTTACACGCCTGGCCAGGTCACGGCTATCTTCATTGATGAAAGTTTCTCCATATTTCCCAGAGCCTAAGACATTAACAAATGCAGGCAAGTCACTAGCAAGGATCACAGTTCCAGATGCCATGGCCTCCGCAAGAATAATTCCGAACGATTCACCGCCGGTATTGGGCGCTACATATAGATCTATCGACTTGAAGAAAGATGCTTTTTCATTTTCAGAGAGTCTTCCCAAGAATTCTAGTCTATTTCGTAAATTCGGAGCTACCGATTGCATTACCTCGAGACCCTCTCCTGGGCCGGCTATCAAGAATCGCACGTTAGGAATATTTTTTACGATCTCAGGAAGAGCTTTTATCAGAATCCCTAATCCTTTGCGAGGCTCTGAAAATCTACCAATAAAGCCAATGGTGAAATCGCGTTGCCAATCTCTTTCGGGTTCTGCCCGTTGAAAGAACTTAACGTCAATTCCATTCGGAATGATTATCGCATCAGTCTCCAAGTGAATCGTTAGCGTTCCACGAGCTACTTCACTTACGGCGATACGCGCCCTCAACTTCTCGATAATCGGCTCCAAAAGTGGTGCAATGACGAAGGCAACTTTCTGCTTTGGTGCCGCTACGTGAAAGGTTCCAACCATGGGACCTTCAGCAATTGCGCAGGCTAATAGCGATAGCGATGGAATAGCCGGCTCGTGAAGATGCAGTACATCGAATTCGTTCTGCGCTAGCCATTGGCGAACCCCGGAAGCTGCAACCGGGCCAAAAAGAACTCTGGCAACTGCTCCGTTATAGGGAATTGCGACTGGTTTTCCGGCTGAGACTACAAAATCTTCGCTGATTGATTCTTCAGATAACGTCGGTGCTAAAACAGAAACATAATGTCCCTCGCTCAAAAGGTAAGCGGCATGATCTTTAATATTCGCTTGGACGCCACCTGGCACATCCCAGGCATACGGTGAAACTATTCCAATTCTCATCAATTAACTCGCTGTCTCGGATTCAACGAATATGCGTTGCTGCATATGCCAGGAGGTGGGATCTCTTTGAATATCTCTAGCGAATTGATCCGCTAACTTCTGGGTCAATTCTTCAACCTTCTCTGATTCGCTCTCGTATCTCGCCGGCGAATCTATTGAAAATGGTCCTGAAAAATTTATGTGTATTCCGGTTTTTGTGTAGGCAACATAAGCGGTAATTAAAGATGCCTGCGTGCGTAGCGCCAACAGCGCTGGACCGGCCGGCATTTTGGCCGTCGAGTCAAAAAAATTCACAGCGATGCCACTCTTGTTCAAATCGCGATCTGCCACCAGTGCCACTAGGCCGCCGCGGCCCAGAATTTTCTCTAAATCCTGGATTACCGAGCCATCGATATCAAATACTTTCATGCCCATTTTCTCTCTATGCTCCAGAAATTTTTTGAATAATCGCTCTGGCTTCAGATGTTCCGCAACGGTGTGGACCGTTACACCTTTTGTGCAGAAATAAAGTCCAGCATGGTCCCAATTTCCAGCGTGCGGTAGAGCAACAATTACTCCGTTTCCTGAAGAAGCGCCATTCAAGAGTAATTCTTCATTAGAGCAAGAAACTGTCTCGTTAATCCGTTTTTTACTCCAATCAGAGATTCTAAAAGTGTCACACCAATATCTCATTGCTGAACGTAAGCCATCTTGAACCATTGATTCAATTTCATCACTGGACGCTTTAGGTCTTACTTTCCGATAATTTTCCCGGAGTCTATGTACGCGCTCTTTATTTCTGCGGTAGGCAATTTTTGCAATCTGATTAAATATGGCTCTTGCCCACTTCTCAGGCATTACTCGGGCTAGCTTCCAGAGAGTGCTGTACACAAAATAAGTTAGTTGAGCGCTCATTATCTTCCAGCCTGATATACCACTCTAATTCGTTGTATCACCGTTATCGCACTTAAAATTGTTAACACCAAAAGCGAGACCAACATAGCGCTCGCTAGTCCTAATCCATACAATCCACTTCCAACAAGAATAATTATTAACCGCTCAACTCGCTCGGCAATTCCGATATCGCACTTTATGGAGAGCGCTTCTGCTCTTGCGCGAATATACGGAATTAATCCTCCAAGAAATAGATTTAATAGAAGGAGCGAAGATATTAAGTTTTCATCTCGAAAATATAGCCAGAGTCCAATGCAGATCGCAGCATCACTAATTCGGTCTAGCGTTGAGTCCAGAAAAGCTCCCCATTTTGAATCGTTGCTCTTTGAAATGCGAGCCATCGTGCCATCGAACAAATCGCTTAGGGCAAGGAATGCGATCCAAAGTGTGCCAGTGAAAAGTTGGCCGGATGAAAGAAGCGAAAATGAGACTGCGACAACGCCGACTGCTCCTATGGTGGTCAACATATTTGCAGTAAGCCCACGTCTTAAAAGGTATTCACAGACCGGAGTGATTAACCGGGTTACCGGTGCTCGCAATCGATTCTGAATCATCGGGTACATCGTAGGCTCTTCTGGTGAATGCACCTAAGGCACGCCTCCATATCTGGCGCCACGACGATACCAAGCCAACGCCCTCTCTTTCTCTGATTGCCAATAACCCCTCCTGTACCGCAATAAATGACGTAAGTCGGGATCTTCTTAATCCTGATGAAATCTTTGCTCTTCTCGTTGATGCAAATTCAGGAATTTCAAATTCCATGATTGAACTTTGGAATTATGCGGCAGAGCGACAATATCGAAGAATCGTACTGGTGCAAGGATTAGAGAGTTCTGAGAGCGATTTTGATGGCATCATTTTGATTGCTAATCGCACGATGGAAAAGATTGCTACTCCTTTTTTAGTAATTCACGATGAGAAAGGTTCGCCAGTTGGTATGGTTGATCTTGAAAAAGCTGAGGTCCGGAATTATCAAAACAATAATTTAATGCTTGCGCCCTGTGACGAATTGCTTCTAGATCTCATATCGGAATTTCGAAAAGAATACTTGGAAGATTTTTTACTTCTTGGCGAAAGAGCTTTTGTTGATGGACTTTATGCGATCGGAATCCCGCTGGGCTCAAAAAATCCTTTTGGAGTCACCGAACTTAATTCGATCTTGGCTGCACTTCCCATGCACTAGCAATTTCACTCCAGCTCTCCGAGAGAAGTTTTGGCAGTACCTTGGTCTGGCCGATTAGAGGCATGAAATTGGCGTCACCGCTCCATCGTGGAATGACATGTTGATGAATATGAGCCGCAACTCCTGCCCCTGAAATGGCGCCTTGATTAATTCCGAGATTAAATCCTGCGGCATTTGATACCTGTCGAAGCACTCTCATAGCAGTTGCGGTTATCTCCGACATCTCAGATCGTTCTGAATCAGTTAGTTCAGTTAGGTCGGCAACGTGTCGATAAGTGCAGATTAAAAGATGCCCCGGGTTATATGGATAGAGATTCAGAACTGCATAATTCTCAATCCCGCGAAAGACAATCAGCGATTCTTCATCTGATTTCTTTGGTATTTCGCAGAATGGGCAATTGATTTCGTTTGTGGGCAGCGGACGATTCTCGCCCGATAGATAGGCCATTCGATGTGGTGCCCAGAGCCTGGCCCAACGATCAGGAATTCCAACGCCAGACTCCATCAGACTTGGATCCGCGAAGCTACAGCCTGAATTATCTCTGCCAGGGCATCCTTAATTGGAACACCATTTTTCTGTTCTCCATTTCTATATCTAAACGAAACGGCACCAGCATCTTGGTCATCTTGTCCAGCAATCAACATAAAAGGAATTTTCTCTGATTGCGCATTGCGAATCTTTTTTTGCATGCGATCATCCGAGCCATCTAATTCCGCACGAATACCTTTTTTCCTAAGATCGGCAACGATCCCGGCGAGATATGGAGCGAAGGCCTTCCCCACTGGAATGGCACGCACTTGGACCGGGGCGAGCCATGGCGGGAACGCCCCTGCATAATGCTCAGTTAGAACTCCAAAAAATCTCTCTATCGAGCCAAAGAGGGCGCGATGAATCATCACCGGGCGTTGGCGTGAGCCATCTGCGGCTTGATATTCAAGATCAAATCGCTGCGGTAGCTGAAAATCTACTTGGATAGTCGACATCTGCCAGGTTCGACCAATTGCATCTTTTGTTTGAACCGAGATTTTGGGACCATAGAAAGCCGCTCCGCCTTCATCCAAAACGAACTCTAAATTCTGTTTCTCTGCTGCTTTACGTAAGATTTCCGTGGCCACTTGCCAATCTTGATCGGAGCCAACGTATTTTTCATTATTTCTAGTTGAAAGTTCCAGGTAAAAATCCGTCAAACCATAATCGCGCAACAAATTAAGTACGAAAGTCAATAAGTTATCTAACTCCGCGGCCATCTGGTCTTGCGTGCAGTAAATATGAGCATCATCTTGCGTAAAGCCGCGAGCCCGGGTAATTCCGTGCACTACTCCGGATTTTTCATATCTATAAACAGTGCCGAACTCAAAAAGCCTAAGTGGAAGTTCGCGATAAGAGCGACCTCGTGATAAGTAAATTAAGTTGTGAAACGGGCAATTCATCGGTTTCATGTAGTACTTCTGGCCCGCTTTTTTCAAAGTTCCATCACTATGTAGTTCCTCATCCATCACCATCGGTGGATACATGCCTTCGGAATACCAATCTAGATGTCCTGATTTTTCAAAGAGTGCTGCTTTAGTTAAGTGTGGTGAATAGACAAACTCGTAACCCTCCTCCACATGGCGCTTTCGCGAATACTCCTCCATCGCCATTCGAACAATGCCACCTTTAGGGTGAAAGACGGCCAAACCAGAACCAATATCTTCCGGGAATGAAAAGAGATCTAATTCAGTTCCAAGTTTGCGGTGATCCCGTTTTTCCGCTTCCTCTAGAAAGGCTAGATATCCATCCAGGGCTTCTTGTGATGGCCAAGCAGTTCCATAAATTCTCTGCAGCATTGGATTTTTCTCAGATCCACGCCAATAAGCCCCGGCACTTCGCATCAATTTGAAAGCCGGAATGTATTTTGTGGAAGGTAGGTGCGGTCCGCGACATAGATCGCTCCAGACGGCGGCGCCATCTCTTCCTAGATTGTCATAAATCGTAAGTTCGCCACCGCCAACTTCAACGGCTGCCCCCTCAGCAATTTCATTACCTTTCTTTTTAATGAGTTCACATTTATAAGGCTCGGATGCGAGTTCGCGCAAGGCTTCGCTCTCAGATACGACTCTTCTCTTAAATCTATGACCATCCTTGATAATTTTGCGCATTGCACTTTCAAGTTTTGTTAAATCTTCGGGAGTGAATGGTTTTGCCGGATCGAAGTCATAATAAAAACCATCCGTAATCGGAGGGCCGATCCCCAGACGAGTTTGCGCAAAATTTCCCTGTACCGCTTGTGCCAAAACATGAGCCGTCGAGTGGCGAAGAACTGATAAGCCTTCTGAGGAAGAGATTGAAATCGTTTCAATTACATCCCCGTTATGGATATCACTCCATAGATCCTTTAGTTCACCATTAATTTTGCAGACAACAATAGAATCTGCCCCTGGTTTAATTTGATCTGGGTATAGCTCTTCACAAACTTGGGTAACTTTGAGTGGTTCAGAAAGAGTTTTTTCAACTCCGTTTATCTTAAACTTTATTGATCCACTCACGTAGCGAGGCTACCAAATGACTATTAAAGTTTGGCTTTAATTAGGTAGCGGTTTACGCGTGAAAAACGAGAATAAATACAATTGAGAGAACAGCGCCTGTCGCGGCGATTAGGTATTTGACCCAGAGCGGAATTCCAATCCGATCCGACGTGGCTTGAGCAATTGACTTTGTCTTTCTAATTACATTTGCAGCCCAAGCAAACTCTGTTGCCAAGATTCCGAGCCCAGCAAGCAAGACCAAAATTCCTGGGCCTGGGGCGAAGAGGAAGATGGTGCCAACTAGGGTGATTAAACCCCCAACGACTCCGATAAATACTCGCCAAAGTAAAGAACCGTAAGGATTCTGCTTAAGTTGGTCACGAAGTCTCACAGGGCAAGGTTACCCAATACCCAACTATGAAACTGCGTCTTCAACACCTCTGTTTCCCTAGAGTTTGAAAAGACTTTGCCATCAACTTCCTCAATAGGCTGAATCTCTCGAAGACTCGATGTAACAGCGATAGCTCGGGCGCTATTAAACTCTGGGCGCTCGATCTTCCTCTCCAGAACTCCAAAATTATCGATTAACAGGCGACGTGTAATTCCGGGGAGGCAGCCGCTAGAAAGAGGCGGGGTAATCCAGCTCTCCTCCATCAGAACAATCAGATTGCAGGTAGAGGACTCGATCAGAGAGCCATCTCGTGAAAAAAGAATTACATCATCCAAACCCCTCTTGATTGCCAGTTCCCGCAAGTCAAATCTCTCCTGATAGTCGGTACTTTTATAACTAAATCCCTTCTGTATGGAAGATTCAATGGTTAGACACTTTAACGACGAGGTGGGCGGCTGATAGTTCTTATGAGTTACCTCGACGCCTCCATTTCGACTAACGACTATACGTAGATGGCCCGAGGTATTGGAGTTACCTAGCAATTCCTTCGCCACCTCTAATTCAATTAGGCGCCTACCTGTACCGAAAATTCCAATCTCTCTCATGCCACGCTCGAGCCGCTCCAAATGAAGCCCCAAAGCAAAGGGTAAATTTTCATAGGTTCGCAGCGTTTCAAAGACGCCATCTGCATCTAGCCAATTCTCTTTTGTCATTTCCTGCTCGCTATCGAAATCAATCGCTTCGCCTTTAGCTCGGTCTCCTGCCACTCAAATTCAGCGTTACTCCCCCAAGTAATTCCAGCGCCTGTTCCAAAGCGTAAAAACTCGCCATCGCGCCAGAAAGTGCGAATTCCAACGGCCAATTCGCAATCTCCATCTTCCGCCCAACCGAAGATGCCGCAATATGGTCCACGAGTTCCCTCCCATTTTCGAATCATTTTTAACGCTGAACTCTTTGGCGCGCCACTGACAGATCCGGGTGGCATCAATGTCTCTATGACATCTCCGAGCGCTAGATCTTTTCGAAGTACTCCTTGAACATCGGAAACCAGGTGAAATATCCCTGGGTGAGCCTCTACTGCATTCAAGCGCGGAGTTTTTATGCTCCCTGTTTCACAGACTCGCCCTAGGTCGTTTCGCATCAAATCCACAATCATCAGATTTTCTGCGGAATCTTTATCGGCAAATGTTCCATCTGCCGAAGTACCCTTGATCGGACTTGTCTTTATCACGCCTTGTCGCACTGAGATAAATCTCTCTGGAGATGCTGAAACTATCTCTAAATTATTTACCTGCAATATACCGGCGTATGGAGCCGGGTTCTCTAAAAGAATTCTTGGAAAAATTGATGTGACATCGCCACTAATTATTTTTGCGGAGAGAATTCGACAGGCGTTGACTTGATAGAAAGTTCCAGCGGCAATCTCATCTCTGGCGCTATTTACGTACTCAAGATATTGCTCATGGTTCAGACTTGATTTCCAATCTGAGAGCTCTAACTTGCCCTCATCTCCGGGAAAATCACTCTTTGAGATTTTCTTGAATTTAGCGAATGTCCATTCGCCCTCAAAAGTTCCAAGTACAGCCCAAAAACCCGGTTGCACTAGAGAATTTGGATCATGGCTAATCTCTTCTAGTTCTTCGGCGAGAATTCCTGCCATCCAGAAGCGATTCATACCCTCGCAGGCTACCTGCGAGCGTGTTAAAGCGCGCTACTCACTTGCAAGTTGGGCGACTTGGCGCCTTACGATAGATTTTGTCCTCAAGTCTCTGACTTGAAGATGCGGACGTAGCGCAGTTGGTAGCGCGGAACCTTGCCAAGGTTCAGGTCGCGGGTTCGACCCCCGTCGTCCGCTCGAGGTTAGATTTTTCTAATGGGAAGAGATCTGGTGGAGTGGCCGAGAGGCGAGGCTCGGGACTGCAAATCCCGCTACACGGGTTCAAATCCCGTCTCCACCTCGAACGGACGATTAGCGCAGCGGTAGCGCACTTCCTTGACATGGAAGGGGTCACTGGTTCGATCCCAGTATCGTCCACTGTTATTGCTTAATTTGAAACATAATGACCTAAATAGGTATAAGAAGTTAGGCTTTTGTACTTCATATTTTTCGTGTAAGTTACCTGATTATGACCCGACAATCTAAAAGTCGGGGAAGCACCCGGAAAAAGCGGAGTGAAACCCTCACCGCCCACGTTTAAGTGAATGTAACTTCAAAAGATGCCACAAGTGGCATGTGCATGAAGAAGGTTTTTCACGGATACATGGGACAGATAAAATATATCGAAATGGAACCTCAACTTGACCAATATCGACAGTTATTGGAAAAGGATGATTACGCTAGTAAAAAATTATATTGAACAGATCGGGAACTAACTAAGTCGCTTCCATACAGACAAGAAATAAGGTGCTGCATTTCGATAAAATGTAGCCTTATCAATTCCAATTGTGGTTTTCAGATTTTCGTTGAAATTTTCGGTCTTAGGTAAATTCGAGTACAGCTCAATCCATTTCTGAAAACCATAAGTTCCAATGTAGTACTCCCATAAAACTTGGCCAGCTGAATAAGAGAGCGAGTCATTTAATTCACTTGTCCTTGTTTCAATTCTTTTAAAGATAGCCACCGCATCATCTTCATTTTTCATGCTAATTGAAGGGCCAAAATTTCTAATATCAAATTTCAGGATTTTATCCATTTCATCGCTGTACCAACCAAGAACTGGGAAAGCGATTGCCATCCCGACAGCGTTTGCTGATCCTTCAATTAAATGTCCGTGCCACTTCCCGCACTCTGCCCCCTCTCCGCAGTTATTTACAAAACCTCTCGCGAGGAAAAATTGAACTACGTGTGCCATTTCGTGAGGAGCAACCTGTGGCCAATAAGTTTCCATTTTTGCAAAACTGGCAGTATTGCCGAAGTAATATCCTTTGTTTTCAGGATCACCAAAACCCGCTGTGCCTCCGCCAGTTCCACTTCTTCGGTAAAAACTCTCTTTGCTTGTGTATTCATTGAGAATGTTTAAGTTTCCCGTATAATAATTTTTGTTAATTATTGATGGTAATTCTGTATCAATAAAGGACTTGTCTTTTTCAGTAACCAGAACTAAGTCCATGTTCAAGTCTCTTTTTAAATATGGTGATACGACATCAATGAAGTTAGTTATTCCTATTTGAATAGCCTGGGCTAATGGGGGTGGGTAACTTGCCGATATGTGATTAGTGACAAATATTTTTGGCACCGATTTCGATGCTGCTTGATTCCAGATTGATTCAAATGCAGCAACACGGATTAAATCAAATTCCTTCGTATTTCTAGAATCATCAAAACGCCATAAACCATCTGCATTTTTACGTTGTAATTTTCCATCAACGAATCGGTATTCAATTCTGCCAGCTGGTCCAAATCCTGGGTTATTCGATAATGGTTTTGAAGTAACACCCTTATCCCAAATCATTTTCTTCCCAGACTGAATACAGGTAAAGGTTTTTGTGCCAACCACTGATTTACTTCCCACCTTTGAGCATTTTGCCCCCGCCTTAGCTGTGGCATGAGAGGTAGATGCTT
>Ga0194130_10001803_pt1 | contig 32971 bp, 36 predicted proteins | sample TA2KigsurfametaG_FD_160084 | JGI IMG/M metagenome (GOLD analysis project Ga0194130, IMG submission 160084) | Freshwater microbial communities from Lake Tanganyika, Tanzania - TA2015050 Kigoma 12 surface | ecosystem: Environmental > Aquatic > Freshwater > Lake | place: Tanzania: Lake Tanganyika...
AGGGCGACGCCGGTGCGTCGCCGAGTGGTTCGGGTGGTTGCCATGTTTGAAGGCACCTTGTCACAGTCGAGAGGACCAACACGTTACCAGCAAGGTGTGCGCCGGCCCGAAGCGGAGTCGGCAGGGCTGCTAGCCAATTGCTAGCCAAACACCCGCGGACAGCGTCGCACCCGGGGGTACGCCTGCGGTCACGAAACCCCCTGTCACCTGCATAGACAAGGATTCCGTCGGACACCGCTGGACACACCGAACTGCTTTGCAAGCAGGGGGTCGTGGGTTCGAATCCCATCGTCTCCACCACGGTCGACGTCAATGCGGCCGAGCATCGCCGCACCAGCCGCTCCGAGCGCCGGTCGCGTCCCGGCTTCCCTCGACGTCGGTCGGTATTGCGTTTAGCAGGGCAGGGTCACCGTGGGGTGAACGCCGAGGCCGCCCGGTCGGCGAGAGCCCGCTTGTCGATCTTTGCGGTGCCTGCGAGCGGGATCTCATCGACGAACCAGATTGCCCGCGGGTGCGCGTACGCAGGGCCGTGCTCGATCGTCCATTGGCGCAACGCGTCCTCGTCGATGGTCGATGCGGCCGTGCGTACGACGAACGCGACGGGCAGCGCACCCTTCACGGTGTTGGTCACGGAGACAACGGCAGCCTGGTGGACGTCGGGATGCCGCTCGAGCAGCTGTTCGACTTCGCCGGGGTACACGTTCTCGCCGCCGCAGACGAACATGTCGTCGACTCGTCCGACGAAGAAGTACCAGCCGTCTGCATCTCGTTCCATCGTGTCGCCCGTGCGGTACCAACCGTCGACGAGGCGGCTTGCGGTGGCCTCCGGCAGATTGTGGTAGCCGTTCATGACGCCGGGCCCACGGATCCAGAATTCGCCTGGGTTGGCGTCGAGTCCCGTGGCAGGGTCGACGAGGCGCACCTCCATCGTGGCGAGCGGGTGACCGAGCGCGATCTTCGGTCGGGGGAGGCCTTCCGGGTGCGGTCCGAAGCACGCGATTGCCTCGGTGGTCCCGTACCCGTTCGTGACCGTGGCGCCGGGGAAGAGCTGCTGCACCTCGTCGTAGAACGCTTCCGTCATCGGCGCCGAGCCGATCATGAGGCGCCGGACCGCCCCGAGGTCGAGTTCGTCGAGGAGCGCCCGCTGCGCGGTCATGAGGGCGAACATGGTCGGTACGCCGGTGAGGCTCGTCGCCCGGTGTGTCGCCACGGCGCGCAGGTAGTCGGCTGCATCGAATTTGCGGAGCAGCACGATCTGGCCGCCGAGCGCGAGATTGACCTTCGTCTGCACCATGGCGTTCTTGTGGTACATCGGGGCGGACACGACGATCCGTTCGTCATCGTCCATGAAGTAGCCACCCGACGTGTACTGCGCGACCGTGAACCGCTGACTGCCGTGAGAGAGCAGGACACCCTTCGGACGCCCGGTCGATCCGCTCGTGTACATCTGGACGGCGACGTGCGAGCTGTCGACCTGCACGGTCTCCGGTGGCGTTCCACGTTGGATCTCGTGCCATTCGTCCGAACCGATGATGACGACTCGCGCTCCCGGCGGCGCGAGATGCGCGTTCGTGGTGTCGGCGAAGACGAGCCGTAGGTCGGCGTCCTCTGCGATGAACGCCAGCGTCTCGGCAGGGAGTTTGGAGTTCAGCGGCACGGTGACCGCGCCGATTCGGCAGATACCGAAGTACAACGCAGCGAAATCGACGGAGTTGTCGGCGAGGATTCCGACCCGGTGACCGAATTCGGCGCCGAGGGTTCGGACAGCGAGTGACGCCGCAGCGATGCGATCGGCCACGCCACGGTGGGAGACGGTGCGGACGCGGTCGCCGGTCAGGTCGATGAACGCGATCCGATCAGCCGTGGCGTGCACGGTGACGGCGTCGACGAGGTTCCCGTGACCGGCGCCGGCCGTCATGGGGTGATGACGATCTTGCCGAAGAACGACCGGTCCTCGAGCAGTCGCATCGCTTCGACCCCCTGCTCGAGCGGCAACACCCGGTCGATCACGGGCTTGAGCCGTCCGTCGCGTACGAGGTCGAGGAGCGCGGCAAGGTCACTGCGCTTCCATCCGTTCGACCCCCGGATGTCCATCTCCGCCGTCCAGATGAACCGAATGTCGGTCTGCGGGTCGTACCCGGCTGTTGCGCCGCAGGTGAGGAGGCGGCCGCCGAGCTTCACGCAGCGGAGCGATCGCGCCCACGTATCGCCCCCGGTGAAGTTCACCACCACGTCGTATCCACCACCGGTGAACAGCGTGCCCGTGGTGCGCTTCGTGTGTGCGGCGAAGTCCTCGTCGGTGTAGTTGATGGTTTCGTCGGCGCCGAGCTGCCGCAGGCGTTCGCATTTCTCGTCGGTTCCTGCGGCCGCGACGACCCGTGCGCCCGCAAGCTTGGCCAGCAGGAGGGCACTCGTGCCGACGCCGCCGGACGCGCCGAGGATCAACACCGAGTCACCCTCACCGACCTCGCCGCGGGTGAACATCATCCGGTGTGCGGTGCCGTAGGCAACCGGTAGGCACGATGCGTCGACTGCGCTCACGTCGTCCGGGAGCGGGATGAGCTGGGACTGGTCGACCACCACGTACTCGGCGTAGGCACCCCAGCGGGTGTCTCCGATCATCCAGAATCGGCCGGTGGCCTCGTCGGTGAGCACCGGGTCGACGAGCACCCGATCGCCGGGTGACCAGCCCTCGACACCATGGCCGAGTCGGTCGACGGTGCCCGCGGCGTCGCATCCCGGCACCATCGGCAACGGGACCTTGATGCCCGGCATGCCACGCCGGGTGAAGATGTCGTGGTAGTTGAGGGAGCACGCCTCGACCTTGATGCGCACCTCGCCCGGGCCGGGCTCGGGATCGTCGACTTCGCCGAACCGCATGACGTCGATGTCGCCGTGTTCTGGGAACCAGACAGCTTTCATGATCGACCGCCCCGTTCGAGTCGCGTGCTGCAGGCCGCCCATTATGTCAGGTCGGCGGAGAGCCACCGATAGGGTCCGATCATGCGGAACGTGCTGATAACTGGGGCTGCGAGCGGTATCGGTCGGGCGACCGTGGCGGCGTTCGCAGCCGCCGGTGATCGCGTTGTCGCGGGTGTTCGCCGCCCGGGTTCCGCCCCTGATGTCGCCGGTGCGACGGTCGTCGAGCTCGACGTCTGCGACGATGACTCGGTCGAACGCGCCGTGGTGGAGAACGGGCCGTTCGACGTGGTGGTGAACAACGCAGGAATCTCGCGCAGCGGCCCGGTTGAGACAATCGACTGGGATGTGGCGCGCGCCCAGTTCGAGACCAACTACTGGGGGGCGCTCCGGGTGATCCGTGCCGCCCTCCCGGCGATGCGCGAACGACGGAACGGACTCGTGGTCAACCTCTCGACGGTCGGCGCACGCACCCCGGCGCGTGGCTACCACGCCTTCTACCAGGGATCGAAGCAGGCCTTGCAGGCCGCAAGTCAGGCGCTCGCTTGGGAGGTCGAACCGTTCGGGATCCGCGTCGTGCTCATCGAGCCGGGATTCGTGTCGACCAACATCTTCGAAGCGGGCGGGTACGGGGAAGCGCCGCCGGTGTCGCCGTACGCCGCTGACGAGGCGTGGGTGCGCCGTTTCTTCGTGGAGGGAGCCGCTGCGGTCGGGATCCCGTCCGATCACGTCGCCCGAGCCATCGTGGATCTTGCGTCGCAGTCGGGTGCGCTCGACTTGCACCAGCCGGTCGGCGACGACGCTCGGGCTGGGATCGAGGCTGCGCAGGCGCTCACGTTCGAGGCTTGGCGTGCGGGCGCACAGTCGCGCATCGCAGCGCTCGTCGGCGAACGACCCTCGACTCCCGCCTGACCGGGTTCGCTCACCGAGGTCACGAGCCGTCGGCGAGTCTGATTTGGGTCAGGCTCATGGCCTCCTGATCCTTGCGCTCGTGTTGTGGGTGACGGGCTCGGCAACGACAACGTCACCACCGCCTTCGTTTCGGGTTCGACCGTGTACGTGTCGACCTGGGCCGGCGAGTTCTACACGGCGTTCGTCGTGCGCAAGGTGGACGGGGTGTGGGGCAGGCCGAATTGCTCGATATGTCGGCACTCGTGCAGAACCCTTCACCGGAGAGCGGGCTCGTCGGTCTGGCGTGTGCCGGGCGCAGCGCCTGCGTCGTGGCCGGGTACTACAACGGCGCGTCGCGGTATGAGGCGTTCACGGTGGTGCTGTCGTCGGGGGTCTGGGGTGCTGCGCAGCCGGTGACGTTCCCGGCGGGAATGCGGGCGACGACCGGCAGCGGTGAGGAATGGCTCTCGCATGTCACGTGCGTGCCGGGCGGTTCGTGTGTGGTCGTCGGGAACTTCCCACCGGCCGGTGCGCCGAGCGGGTTGCGGGTGTTCACCATGACCGTCACCGGCCTCGGGGCGGTCTCGCCGGCACCCGTCAGTCCCACGTACACGGGCTGATCCCGGCCGACGCGCTCGTGTCGGGTGGGGCAGGATGCTCCCATGCCGATCACCGTTGACGTCTCCTACCCCGCCGACGGTGTCGGCCTGATCGTCTTCGCCGACCCGCCGCGGAACTTCGGCAGCGGCGAGCTCGCCGAACGGATCATGGACGCCGTCGGTGAGGTCGAACGAGCGGGCTGCAAGGTGTTCGTGCTGGCGTCGGACACACCCGGGTGCTTCATCGCCCACTGGTCGCTGCAGTTCATCCTCGACCGGCAGGCGGCCGCCGACGCCGCAGGCAACATGCTGCCCCCGCCCGTGCCACGGATCTTCGAACGGATCGGGGCGACGTCGATGATCTCGATCGCTGCGAACAACGGCCAGGCGTGGGGCGGCGGGGCGGAGCTGTCGTGGGCGTGCGACCTGCGCATCGCTGCGGCCTCGGCCACCTACGGCCAACCGGAGGTGGGGCTCGGGATCATCCCCGGTGCGGGCGGCACGACCCGGCTCGCCCGCCTGATCGGGCCGACGAAGTGCCTCGAGATGATCCTCGACGGCCGCCCGATCAGCGCCGCGGAGGCGTTGCAGCTCGGGGCGATCAACAAGGTCGTGCCCGACGACCGGCTGCGCGACGAGGCGGTCGCGTGGGCGGCGCACATCGCCCGCTGGCCGGCGTGGTCGCTCGAGGCGTGCAAGCGGAGTTTCGTCGACGGCCGTGACCTCCCCCTCGACGCAGCGGGGCGGAACGAGTCGCAGATCTTCGGTGCGATGGCCCGCCGCACCGACGCGCAGACGCTGTTGCGCGAGGTGCAGGCCCGTTACGACGCCGGCATGGACTCCTACGACGCGATCGGCCTGCCCCGCCCTACCGCGGGCTGACCCGGGGTCGGTACGATCGGCCCGTGGTCAAGTGTCTGGTGAACGGGGCGATCGACGAGGCGACCCGGCAGGTGGTGGTCGACGGGTTGTGCCGCCTCGACGCGGAACAGTTCGGCGGCACCGGTGCGGTGACCGTGGAGTTCATCGAGATCCCTGACGGCCGCTGGTTCACCGCAGGTCGGCCGTCGAAGGCGTCGATGGTGCTCGGTACGGTGCCTGCCGGCACCCCCCAGGACGTGCGGATCGCCTACATGGACGCCGTCGCCCGGCTGTTCGCCACGGCCACCGGCACCGACTACCACGACGTGATGGTGTCGGCCCCCGACCGGAAGGGTTCCTGACTGTGCCGCTCTACCGATGCACCACCCCGGTCGGCACGCTCGACGACACGGGTCGCCAGCGGATCGCCGAGACGATCACCGCCATCCACTGCGACCTCACCGGCGCACCGCCGACGTTCGTGCACGTGCAGTTCTTCGACGGTCCCGAACCGACGTTGCACGGTGGGATCCGAGCTGGCCGCGACGCGACGCTCACCGACCGTCTCATCGAACGGTGCGTGCGCGAGGTCGGTGCGATCGCCGGGGTGGAGTTCTCCATGCGGACCACGGCGACGAACGCCTCATCGATCTTCGAGGGCGGTCGGGTGTTCCCCGAACCGGGCGAGGAAGCCGCGTGGCTCGACGCCCGTTGAGGGCGCGCCGATAGCCTCTCGGGATGCGTTGGCGCTCCCTGCTCGTCGTCGTCCCGCTGCTCGTGGCCTGACTGGTCGGTTCCACGGTCACCGGTGCGACGCCGTCGGCGTGGACCGAGATCGGTGCGCCGATCACCGGTGGGGCGAACGACGACCTCACCGGCTGGGGGATCGCTGTCTCGGGTGACGGGTCGCGCATCGCGATCGGCAGCACCGAGGACGGCACCGGGAACGGTCGCGTGGAGGTGCTCGACTGGAACGGCACGGCATGGACCCAGGTCGGTGCGACGCTCGGCGGCGACATCGACGGCAACGTGAACAACGCCGTGTTCGGCCATGCGATCGCGCTGTCGGGATCGGGTTCCCGCCTGGCGGTCGGCGCGCCCGATGCTGCGTCGGGTGCCGGCAAGGTCCAGGCCTACGACTGGAACGGTGTCGGGTGGGTGCAGGCTGGTGGCGACATCGACGGCGTGTCGGGGGGAGATCGGTCCGGGCGTGCAGTTGTGCTGTCGGCCGACGGCATGGTGGTCGCCATCGGCGCGCCGTTCCGTGACGGTGCAGGAAGTAGGCGCGGACAGGTGCGGGTGTTCGGGTGGAGCGGGTCGGCGTGGATGCAGGTCGGGGCCGACCTCGACGGAACCGAGGACGGTGCCGACTTCGGCTATGCGATCGCGCTGTCGGCCGACGGGTTGCGACTCGTCGTCGGTGTGCCGTACGCATCCGTCGGCGGCGCGGCGTCAGGTCAGGCGTTCGCGTTCGACTGGAACGGTTCGGCGTGGGTGCAGGCCGGGGCGAGCATCGGCGGTCTCACCACGAACAGTTTCGCAGGACGCTCGATCGCTCTCTCAGGGTCCGGTACCCGTCTCCTCTTCGGCGCCCCCTACGACGGAGCCGGATCGACCGCAATCGGTCTCGTGCGGGTCTTCGACTTCCCCCGCCCCGGTCGCCCCCGCGTACACGGGCTGAAGGCGCCGGGGTCACCGTTGGTTCGCTGCCGTCGGTGACATGTCCTAAACGGCATCGCAGCGGGGGCAGAAGAGCCCGCTGAGTCGACGGTGCTGACCCGATGAGTCGGTACGGTTCGGGCGTGGAACAACCCCCGACCCCGCCGCAGGGCCCGCCGCCTCCACCGCCGTCGGTGCCGGCCGTGGCACAGAAGCCGGAGAAGGTGGTCCTCACCATCGGCGACATCCTCGTGTCACCGTCGTGGGTGGTGACGCCGAACGGGACCGCGCCGCTGGTGGGGTCGCAGTGGACGGTGCTCGACAACACGCGCGTCGAGAAGTACCTCTCCGGGTGGACGGTCTTCTGGGCGATCTTCCTGGCGTTCTTCTTCCTCGTGGGACTCCTGCTGCTGTTCTTCCGGAAGGAACGCATCGTCGGGTACGTGCACGTGACCGTGGTGAGCGGTCACGTCATGCACACGACCCAGCTTCCCGTCGCCCATCCGATCGACGTCGACCGGGCTCGAGCCATCGTGCACCGCGCCCAGGTCATGGCCGCCGCCGCCCGCCGCTGAGGAACCAGTCGCACCCATGGCACGAGTCATCCCCGAGGACTTCGACGACGCAACGATGGCCAACGACGCCGAGCGTCGTGTGCTGCGAGCCCTCGCCCAGGACCTGAGCGACGAGTGGTTGGTGCTGCCATCGGTCTCGCTCTGGAAGGACCCGAGCGGTGGCAGGAAGGCCGATTTCGAGATCGACGTCCTCCTCGTGCACGCGCGCGACGGCATGGTCGTCCTCGAGGTGAAGGGGTATCAGGATCAACACCTCGAGGTCCGGAACGGGCAATGGTTCGCCCGGGGCCGTCCGATCAACAAGGACCCCGTGCAGCAGGCGAGGTCGAACGCATATGAGCTGCGTGACCAGCTCAGGGTCCGACAACCGGACCGCTTCGCGCTGCTGGAGCGCCCGGCGTATGCGGTGGTGCTGCCGAACATCGCCGAGCGACCAGCCGGGCTGCCGCCAAAGGCCAACTTGCTCACAGCGAACGATCTGACGGCACTCGACGATGCCATTGGGACGGTGGCCGTCGAGCAAGTTCTCGTGAACTGGGATCTCGACGCGATGCGAGATGCGATCGGTGTGATCGCGCCATCCGCCGAGTTCCACTTCGATCCCGAGGCGCAGGTGGCGCAGCGGCGACGACTGCTCGACGACGAGAGTCGAGCCCGACTCGACGCACTGGCCGGCCTCGACGTGAACCGACGGGTGTACGTGTGGGGTGGCCCCGGCACCGGCAAGACCTGGCTGGCGGAGACCTGGGCCCGTCGAGCTGCGCACGACGGCAAGGCGACGCTGTTGACGTGTTTCAACGTGCCGCTCGCCGAGACACTGGCCGGACGTCTCGCCGGTGTCGGGGCGAAGGCCAGTGGTCTGACCGTGAAGCCGTTCCTCGAGCTCGTCGCCGACGGCCGAGCTGGCCTACCTCCCGTCATCCGGCAGGAGGGCGAGGACGACACGTCGTACTGGGAGCGCGTGCGCGCCGTCGTCAAGGCCGGCGCTGCCCACCGGCAGCCGCTGTTCGATGTGATCGTCGTCGACGAGGTGCAGGACTTCGGCGCCGAGTGGATAGATCTCCTCGAACGACTGCTGACCGAGGACGGTCGTCTCCTCCTCGTCGGCGACGAGACCCAGCGGACAGCGCGCGACGGGGTCTTCACGCCCCCCGCAGTCGACGACGGATTCGCGCGCTGCCAGTTGCGCGTCAACCTTCGCAACACGAAGGGCATCGCGCAGTTGCTGAGCAACACATACGCCCATCGAGCCGGTCGGCCTCGCCCGGGTGCCCTGGCTTCGCTCGCAATCGAGCACCGCCGGGTAGCGGACCGCATCGAAGCGGCGGAGGTCGCCCGAGCCGAGCTCGCCGCGCTCGACGAGGCCGGTGTCGCTGCGAGCCAGACCGCGGTCCTGACGACGAGTGCGAGCTGGCGTGACCATCTGCACGAGACGATCCGCCTGCGACGCTGGGAGACCCCCGGAACCGGCGTGCTCTGTGAGAGCGTGCACCGGGTCAAGGGACTGGAGTTCGACACGGTCGTGCTGGTAGCCGACGGGACCATGAGTACCGAGAGCCTCGAACCGCTGCTGCTGATCGGCGTGAGCCGTGCGGTGTCCCGCCTGATCGTCGTCAGCGACGATCGCGTGGCGTCGATGCTCGGCCTTCTCGACGAGAACTGAGTCGCAACTGTGGCATCGACGATCGGGTGGCTCGCCCGCACGTCGCTCAGCCGACGAACCGGTTCGACTTGCCGAGGTTGCAGTCCCGACAGAGGGCCTGCAGGTTCGACATGTCGTTGGTGCCGCCACGGGAGACCGGCACGATGTGGTCGACGTGGAGCTCCACCACCGCGGAGGTGCGCCCGCACATGCGGCATCGCCGACCGTCACGGTTGAGCACGTCGACCCGTGTCGAGGCGCTCAACTGCTCCCGTTGCTGCTGCGCCTGCAGCCGGGTGAGGTCGACGTGTTCGAGCTCGACCATGGCCTGCGCGATCTCGGCGAGGCCGAAGGCAGCGCTCCGCTTGTAGAAGTTCCGTCCCTTCGGGCTCCGGTAGGTGACCGTGCACCGGATGTCGATGACGACGTTCGGGCGGTCGAGTTTGCGCCGGTCGAACAGCCGCTGCTCGATCCGGCGGAACTTCTCGGCAGGGAGGTCGGGCGCCGTGGAACCGCCGAGCGAGGTTGAGGCGATCGACTGCACCTCCCGCAGGTAGTCGGTGAAGGCGGTCTCGAGTCGTGTCCGTTCGGCGAGCCGGCCGTTGATCTCCACCCGGTGCGAAGCGAGGCAACGGAACAGGAACGCGCGCAAGTCATGGCGATCGAACGCCTGCTTCGACCGGAGGGCCTCCTCGAAATGGCGCACGAGCTTCGGGGGCGCGGCCAGCCTCGATGCGAGCGCCGCATTCAGCTCCCCGAGGCGCCGCAACGCCTCGCTGTGGCGCTCGACCAGTGTCGATGCACGCCACCGTCGGTACAGGAGCGGTCCCCCGACGGCGACGGCGACACCGATGGCGACCATCCACCCCACCGCCGTTGCCGACATGGCCGAAACGATAGTGACGGTAGGTGAGCGTGACGATTGGACGTGGCGCCCCGTAGCGATCGACCTCGCCTCGTGGAGGGCGCGTACCGTGCATCCCATGCACCTCGGACTCATGACGTCCCACCACGCCGTCCGCACCCCGTCCGCGGTCGCGGTGGAGGAGGGCGGACGGACGCTCACCTACGCGGAGCTCGACGCCCGGGCGAACCGGCTCGCATCGCTCCTCGCCGGTCGAGGTGTCGGCCGGGGCGACCGGGTCGCGCTCCTCGTCCACAACCGGATCGACGTGATCGAGGTGCTCGTCGCCACCTGGAAGCTCGGCGCGATCGCAGCGTCGCTGAACTTCCGGCTGTCGTCGGCCGACCTGCAGGCGATCATCGACAACGCCGAGCCGGCCGTCGTGGTGAGCGAGGTGGAGTTCGCGCCGATGCTCGACCCCTTCGTCGCCGCTGGGCTCATCGCCCCACCGGTGTGGCTCGACGACCCTGCAGACCCCTATGAGGCGCAGCTCGCCGCGCACCCGGCTGCACCACCGCCGCACCTCCTCGACGTCGCGTGGTCCGACGACGCGGCGATCATCTACACCTCGGGCACGACCGGTCGGCCGAAGGGCGCCACGTTCACCCACGCGGCGATGCTGCACCACGCGGCGAACGTGCTCACCGAGTACGACGTCGACGCCGCCACCCGGTACCTGGTGTCGATCCCCCACAACTCCTCGGTCAACATCAGCTTCGTCCCCGTCCTCTACGCCGGCGGGACGATCGTGTTCACCGAGGTGCGTTCCTTCGACGGAGCCGACTTCCTCGACACGATGAACCGGCTCGCCACCACCCACACCCAGCTCGTCCCGACGATGCTCTACCGGGTGCTCGAAGCACACCGGGCGTCGCCGGTTCCGCTCCCCGCCGTGCGGACCATCGGCTACGGGTCGGCGCCGATCCCACCGGAACGCGTCGCGGAGATGATCGAGACGTTCGGTCCGGTGTTCGTGCAGCTCTACGGCATGACGGAGACCGCAGCGATGGGCACGATGCTCCGAAAGCACGAACACGTCGACGCACTCGCCGGCGACCAGGCGGTGCTCGCCTCCGCCGGACAGGCCTCCTACGGGATCCACGTTCGACTCGTCGACGACGACGGCAACGACGTCGCCGACGGCGAACGTGGCGAGGTGATCTTCAAGGGTTCCTACGTGATGCGCGGCTACTGGCGCGACCCCGCACGCACCGATGAGGTACTGCGCGACGGGTGGATGCACTCCGGGGACGTCGGCGTGTTCCGGAACGGGTACCTGCACATCGTCGACCGGAAGAAGGACCTCATCATCCGTGGGGGGCAGAACCTGGCGTCGAAGGAGATCGAGGAGGCGATCTACGCGCACCCTGCGGTGCTCGAGGTCGCGGTCGTCGGCGTTCCCGAACCCGAATGGGGCGAGGAGGTGGTCGCCGTCGTCGTGCTGCGGTCGGGCGCAGCGGCCACCGAAGAGGAGATCCGGACGACTTGTGTCGACGGAGGCCTCGCCCGGTTCAAGATCCCGTCCCGGGTCGCGTTCGTCGACGACCTGCCCCGGAACTCCATCGGGAAAATCCAGAAGGGTGTGTTGCGGGAACAGCACGCGCGCCCTGCCGGCGCGTGAGCGAGGGTGGCTGGCATCCCCCAGTTGTGCCCACCGGCGCGGGAGAATGTGCGACAGGCTTTTTCGAGCCCGGAGACCTGAGGAGGGCCACATGGCCAACGTGAAGAAGCGGGAACTGACCAACTTCGTGGCGGAGAAGGCGGGCGTCGACGCCCGCACCGCCGGGGCGATCATCGACGCCATCGGCGACGTCATCCTCGAGCGTGTCGTCGCCGGCGACAAGGTGACGCTGCCCGGCATCGCGTCGTTCGAGCGTCGCACCCGCGCCGCCCGCACCGGCCGCAACCCCGCCACCGGCGAGAGCATCCAGATCCCCGAGAAGACCGTGGCGAAGGTGACCGCGCTCAAGGGCTTCAAGGACGCCGCACTCGGCTCCTGACGCCGACCATCCGAACCCGAAATTCCGTGCGAGGGGTCGGCCGTTGGTCGGCCCCTCGACGCGGCGGCGCCCGACCCAGTGGAGGGACCTGGCCGAGCGACCAATCGACAGGGCAGCAATTGTCCTTATCGCCACTAGCGGCAGAGGTGTCGAAACGGACTGTTCAGGTCGGATTTCGGGCGGCGTAGCCGCCGGCGAGCGACGTCGCGATGCACAGCCACAGGAGGTACGGCACCAGAACGATGCCTGCCCACGGACGCGTCCGCCACGCCACGACGAGCATCGGCACGGTCGCCAGCGCGGCAACGGCCAGCGATCCCGCCGCCGGCCACAGTGCGTGCGACACGTAGAACAGGCGGGCCCAGCCGAGCGCTGCGACGACGCTCAGGGTGAACGCGGCGAGCCACACGGCCCGACCGCGCCCGTCGGCCGATGACGCCACGACCACGCCGACGACCGCCAGCATGGTGAAGTTGTACGGCCACGCGAGGCCGAAGACCACGTCGGGCGGTTGCCACGGCGGGCGTTCCAGCGACCGGTACCACCGGTCACCCTGCGAGACCCCCCGCCCCGAGCCTCCCGCGTACACGACGACCAGCGCGATCGACACCGCCGCAGCGGCGACACGCCCGGTCGTCACGCCACTCACCGGTCGCTGCGGTGCAGCACGCCACGGGCCTCGAGCGCAGCAACCTCCGCGGCGTCGATGTCGAGCAGTTCGCCGAGCAGTTCGGCGTTGTGCTCACCGAGGAGCGGGGCGACGATGTCGGGCAGCTCCGGTTGTGCCGAGAACTTGAACGGGAACCCGGCGATCAGCACGTCACCGACGACGGGGTCCGGCACCCGGCGCACCATGTCGCGCGCCACGTACTGCGGGTGGGTGATCGTCTCGACCGGATCCATCACCGGAGCGATCGGGATGCGCGCCACGCGACACGCCTCGAACACCGCATCGTTGTCGGGGAAGGTCAGCAACCACTCCTGGATCTGCGGGATGAGCTCCGCCTGGTTCTCGGCACGCACCGTCGAGGGGTTGAACCGGGGATCCGTCGCCAGGTCCGGTCGCCCCATCGCCTTGGTCAGGTATGGCCACTGCCGGTCGAGGCACATCAGCAGCGCCCACCCCTCCGGCACCCGGTACACCCCGACCGGGCAGACGAGCGGATGGTGTTGGCCGATCCGGTTCGGCCGGTAGCTCCCGCCCGAGAGGTCGTACTGCGACAACACCTCGGACAGGTGGAACATGGCGTCCACCATCGCGATGTCGATGTGCTGGCCCTCACCGGTGCGTTCCCGGTGCAGCAGCGCGTAGCCGAGCGCTGCGAACCCGTGCACCGCAGCGGTCGAATCGGCGATCGCGAACCCCGCCGCAGCAGGTGGGCCGTCCGGGTCGCCGGTCATGTGCATCATCCCCGAGAACGCCTGGGCGATCCCGTCGAACCCGGGCCGATCGGCCCACGGGCCCGTCCGACCGAACGCGCTCACCGACAACATCACGAGCCTCGGGTTCTCGGCCCGCAACGACTCGTAGTCGAGGCCACGACGCTCGAGCACCCCGAGCGCGAAGTTCTCCACGAGGATGTCGCAGCGGCGAGCCAATCGGTGCACGAGGGCGAGACCTTCCTCGGAGTCCCAGTTGATGCAGACGCTCCGCTTCCCCCGGTTCATCTGCACGAAGAAGCTCGACCGCCCCTCCTTCACGAACGGAAGGAGTCGGGCCGGGTCGCCGTCGGGGGCGATCTCGACCTTCACGATGTCGGCCCCGAGCTCGGCCATCATCCTGGTCACCCCGGCACCCGCCAGGTACTGCGACAGGTCGAGGACCCGGTACCCCGCCAACATCCCCGTCATCGGAACCCCCCATGTGACGCGGCGACAACCGCAGCAGTCTGGCACCGATGACCCCGGCCGTGAGCGGGAGCGGGATCGCGACCGCAGACGACCGGCGTCGAAAAAGTTGTGACCGCCCGCCGGTGCCGTGGATCTCCCCGGCAGAACCGCACGGACAGCGGTGGACACGGGAGCAACAACATGGCAAGCACCACTCGCACGAACCTGATCATCGGCACGATCGCCGCCCTCGGCACGATTGCCGTCGGCATCGGCGCCGTCGCCGTCGCCGTCGGCAGCACGTTCGCGTCGGCTGACGTGGCCGTCGCCGCATGGGAGGACACCAACGGCACCGTGCCCGACCGGGACGTCAACGACGCCGTCGCCGCCGACGGCACCGCCGAACCGACTGCGCAGCGCGGCATCGGCGCCGACGCCGGAGCCGGGGCATCCGGCGACGATGCGCCGACGAGCCCGTCGAGCCCGGCGAGCGATCCCCCCGCCACCGGCTCGGCACCCGCCGCAGCTGCCCCCACCGTCGACGGTTCCGGTGTGCGCACCAGCCCGACCCTGCCCCGCACCGCTCCGATCATCGGCGAGAACGACGGGCCCACCGCGCAGGTCGTCTCGATCGCCTGCGACGCATCGATCGTGCTGGTGTTCGGACTCGCCAGCCCCGACGGGGTCCGCAAGGTCACGGCGTCCTACGACGACTGGACGGGTCGCCACACCGTCAACCTCACCGACGTCGGCGGGTCGAAGTACCGCTTCAAGGTCGCCGACACGAAGGGTTCGGGGTTCCGGAACCTGACCGTGAGCGCCAAGGACTCCCTCGGTAACCTCGGCACCACGTTCATCGGCAACGTCTGCACCGGCGGCCCCGGATCGCTCACTGACCTCTGACCGGTCGCGCTACCGTCCCCGGATCGGCGACCCCCCGAGGGGAGGGTCCCGGTCCGGGGAGGTTGCGCGTCATGGCAGGACCGTTGCAGGGGTTCACCGTCGTCGAACTGCAGGGCATCGGGCCCGGCCCGTTCTGCGGCATGGTGCTGTCCGACCTCGGTGCCGAGGTGATTCGCGTCGACCGGGCCGAACGGGCACCCGCCGAAGCCCCGACCCGGCCGCCGCTCGACGTGCTCGGTCGCGGTCGACGTTCCGTGTCGGTCGACCTGAAGGACCCCGCCGGCGTCGAGGTCGTCCTCCGCCTCGTCGAAGGCGCCGACGCCCTCATCGAAGGGTTCCGCCCGGGCGTCATGGAACGCCTCGGCCTCGGACCCGACGTGTGCCTCGCCCGGAACCAGCGCCTCGTCTACGGCCGGATGACCGGGTGGGGGCAGGACGGCCCCTACGCCCAGACTGCCGGCCACGACCTCAACTACATCGCGCTCGCCGGCGCGCTCGCCCACATGGGCCGGGCCGGCGAACCCCCCACCCCGCCGATCAACCTCGTCGGAGACTTCGGTGGTGGCGGGATGCTGCTCGCGGTCGGCATCCTCGCCGCCCTGCTCGAAGCGCAACGCTCCGGCAACGGTCAGGTCGTCGACACGGCGATGGTCGACGGCGCGGCGTTGCTCATGGCGCCGTTCCACGGGCTCAGCCACATCGGCCGGCTCGCACCCCGGGGCAACAACACCACCGACACCGGCGCTCCGTTCTACGACGCCTACGAATGCGCCGACGGCGAATACGTGTCGATCGGGTCGATCGAACCGCAGTTCTACGCCGAACTCCGACGGCTCATGGATCTCGCCGGCCCCGAATGGGACGATCAGATGGACCGCAGCCGCTGGCCGGAACTGAAGGAACGCATGCGCGCGCTGTTCCGCACCCGCACCCGGGCCGAGTGGTGCGAACTGCTCGAATCGAGTCCGGACGTGTGCTTCGCCCCCGTGCTCACCATCCCCGAGGCGTACGAGCACCCCCACAACATCGCCCGCGGCACCTTCGTCGACGTCGCCGGCATCCCCCAACCGCGCCCCGCCCCCCGGTTCTCCCGCACCGACGGCGCCGTCGCAGGCCCACCCGCATGGGTGGGTCAGCACACGGACGACGTCCTGCGCGCCGCAGGGTTCACCGACGACGAGATCGCCGAACTCCACGGCGCCGGCACGGTGCGATGACGGACGGCCCGTGGCGGTTCGTGCACGAGCCGCTGCTCGGCACGGTCGTCGTCGTCGACGTCCACGGGCCCGACGACAGCGTTGCCGCAGCCGCCGATCGAGCTGTCGTCGAGGAGATCCGGCGCCTGCAGGCGGTCTTCGACATCTTCAACGCAGCGAGCGAGCTCAGCCGTTGGAAACGGGGTGAGGTCGCCCGACCGTCGGACGAACTGCGCGCCGTGCTCGGCGCCGCGCGCGACCACCAGGTGGCGTCCGGTGGTCGCTTCAACCCGTCGGTCGGTGTGCTCGTCAGCCTGTGGCGCACCGCCGAACACACCGGGATCGAACCCGATGACGCGCTGCTGCGCGCAACCGCCGCCGGAATCGCCGACCCGCCCTACCGGGTGGTCGACGGCGATGTCGTCGTCGACGGTGCCATCAGCGGCATCGACCTGAACGCATTCGCCAAGGGCTGGATCGTCGACCGGGCCGTGGAGGCGGCGCTCGCCACGGTGGGCGACCTCGCCGGCGTCGTCGTGAATGCAGGGGGCGATCTGCGGCACCACGGCGGGGCGCCGCTCGTCGTCGGCGTCGAGAACCCGCTGCGCCCCTACGACAACGAACCGCCGATCGACGCGGTCCGGGTGCAGGACGGCGGACTCGCCACATCGGGTCGGGCCCGACGCGGCCACCAGGTCGGCGAACGGTGGCGGGCCCACGTCATCGACCCGCGCACTGGGCGACCGGTGGACGACGTCGCGTCGATCACCGTCGTCGCCGCCGACACCGCGACCGCGGACGTGACCGCAACAATCCTCGGCGTGATCCCGCCGCTCGAAGCCGTGCGTGAAGCCGACGCGGCGGGCATTGCGTGCCTTGTGGTCGGTGCGGACGGTTCCGTACGCTCGAGCCGGGCGTGGCAGGAACTCCGCTGCTGATCGTCGCTCAGATCGATGCGGTCACGACGTACCCGCCAGCGACCCGCCCGGTTCCGAGCGCACGTCGATGCCCATGGCGGCCGCTCGCACGACCAGTTCGTCGTCGCGGCGACGTAGATCCACTTCTGGCCGTCGACCCACCCGACGAATCGGGTTGCCGTGGACGACCTCGAACGGCCGAACGCGCCTGTTGACGAGGCTCAGCGCCCCGACCGCCGACGCGAAACCCAGATGTCGACCGTCGAGAACGACGGAGCTACTGCCGACAGCGGCATGGGGTCCGAGGACGATTCGGCCGACGCTGGTCTCTCTGAGGTCGGCGGGCACCGACGGGTTCGTCAGTCGCCCGGTCGTGTAGTCCTCGACCGCTGAGTAGAGGGCAGCGAACGGCGCTATCCCACTGCCGTACCCGAGCGTGATGCCGCCCTGGGCACCCGAGAGGTAGGTGTGCGCAGCGATGTGGGTGAACGAACCGATCTCGACCGACGCGGGACCCGCCGTGATGACAGCGAAAGAGTCGATCCGGACATGCGATCCGAGGTGGATGTGCTCATGACCGAAGATCGTGGCGCGCCGGTCGATACGGACGTTCTCTCCGAGCGACGCGAAGCCGAGCTCCCGGAGTTCGCTGTCACCGAGGATCATCGCGTCGATTCAGCGTCGAGGAATTCGAGGATCGCCCCGACCGACGTCAGCGTCTCGACCACGTCGAGTGGGATCTGCACGACGAATCGAGACTCGAGTGCCATGCAAACACGGAGGTGGCCGAGCGAGTCCCAGAACTCGACGTCCTCAGCGCTGCTCGAGACGGACAACTCACCCTCGTCGAGATCGAGCTCTTGCCTCAGTACCCCGAGGACGTCCTCGACAGTCGGCCTCATCGGATTCCCTTCGTCCCGGTCCAACCCTCGCTGGCGACAGTCTGCCGGTAGCCCGCCGCTGGAAGGAAGCTTGCTGCGACCCCGTTCCGATCGGACGGGACGAACGACGCTGTCAGTTCGCCCAGGCCGGACTCGTGAGCGAGTCGTTCGACCTCGGCGATGAGCGCGAACTCGACGCGACGCCCGAGTACGCGGCAGCTCAGGAGCAGATTCGACATTCGCGCCGATCCGACATCGAGGAATGCTGCCCCGATGATCCCCTCGTCCCCGAAACGATCGCTGTACCGACACGCAACGACCCTGTGGTCCGCAGCCTCCATGAGCTGTGTCACCTCGGCTGGTGAACGTCGGTCGGTGGTCAGGTTGAACTGGTTCGTCTTCTGCGAGAGCTGGCTGATCCGCTGCGCGAGGCTCAGGTCGTCGACGTAGTAGGTGAGCTCGATCTGCAATGCCTCGATGAAGCCGTCCAGATCTGTGGCAGCAGCCGCAGCTGCCGTCTTCCGCTCGGACCGCGCTCGGTAGTTCCCAGTCTTGGCGCTGTCCTCCTCGAGGACCCGGACTCGCGGGAAGTGCGTCGGCACGACCTCGTCGGTCAGCCAGCTCGACAGGTGCTCGTTGCGCGTCGGGAACTCGGGGACGGCGACATCGGAGAGCGTCCTCCGAACGAGATCGCGCTCCGCAGGGTTGTCGTCGATGAAGACGACCGAGTCGAGTCCGAGGTCGAGATCGGCTGTAAGTGCGACGATCCGGTCCGCCTTGTTGGTCCAGTCGGCGCTGAAGGCTACGAAGTCAGGACGTCGGAGCACCATCATCGGATGGTTCTCGATGGTCTCCTCCGCCAGAGCGTGGTCGTTCTTCGAGACGACGGCGAGGAGCACACCGCACGCCTGCAATGCCCGGAGATGCACCTGGAAGTCCCGGAAGCACTTTCCGACGCCGTCCTCGCCGAGCTTCAGACCCTCGATCCCGTCCTCTCCGACGACGCCTCCCCAGAGTGTGTTGTCCAGATCGAGGACCAGGAGTTTGCGGGAACGCGAAAGCAGACCCGCGAGCATTCGTTCCACTTCGAGGGCGACGAGGTCGAACCCTGCCGTGCTGAGACGGATGCGACCCAGGTACCAGTAGGCGTCGTTCGTCAGTGGTTCGGTCGCCGTCTGGGAGAGCCCTGCGAGATCGAGCACACCGACGTTCGGAAGCCCGAGCGCAAGCTCAGACAGCCGGCGGTCCCAGTTGACGCGCGCGGCGAATCGACCCCCGGGGAGCGCGACGTCGGCGAAAGAGGACGGCACCCTGGATCCCGCGAGGAGTGTGGAGACGGCGACGAACTTGGACGGGTGACGAACCGCGAATGCCTCGACCAGTCCGGCGAGTTCGTCCACCAGTTCGGCGGATCCGAACGGAGGCAGGATCGACTCACCGTCCGGGCAGATCACCACGACGTCCGTGGAGCTGTCTGCAGCGGGGGACGTCGGATCGACGAGTGCCTGCAGCAGGCTCCCCGCGCCGGTGGTCACCACATCGTGCCCCGACAGCTTGCCGGCGAGCGGCTCCATCGTCATGTTGGAAACTATTGCGATCCGCACCGTTGCTCCAGGAGCTCGGTCAAGCCTGTCGGACCGAGAACGAATGCCACGCGTCGACCGTCGAAGAGCACAGCGGGTTTCGGTGGGGACACGATCCTGCACGCATCACCGACGAGCTCGGCGAGCGTGATCTCGAGTTCGGGGACCTCGTAGCACACGTGGTAGAGCAGTTGGCCTCGCCGCAGCAGCCCTGCGACGACGGGTCCAGCCACGAGCTCCAGTGCGATCCCGCCGACCTCGAGCAGACAAAGGTTGGCCTGCTGGAGTTCGTCCCAGATGACACCGCTCTCTCGCTGGACATCGTGCGACCTGATCACCCAGTCGCGTGTCGCAACGATGTCCTCACACGCGATTCCCACGTGATGGACTCGACCGAGCAGAACCACGGTCGAAGACTAGAGACTCGTGACCGTGCGAGGCGAAGCTGCCACGGTCAGATGAGGCCGTAACGATCGAACGAACCGCCGAGCACGTCGTCGGTCGGACCACCGAGCCAGTCGAGTGCGACCGCGTACAGCGACCGGGTGTCGATCCCGATCGGGAGGTCGCCGTCGACGAGGGCACCGAGCCCTGCGTCTCCGACGACACGACCGCCGCGTACCCCCGCGCCCATCACGAACTGCGCACCGGCGAAGCCGTGGTCGGTGCCCTCCGACGCGTTCTCCGCGACCCGACGACCGAACTCGCTCGTCGTCACGAGTAGGACGTTGTCGGCGAGACCTGCCGCCTCGAGTCGGTCGAAGAACGCCGTGATCCCCGCTGCCACGTCACGCAACAGCTCGTCGTGGACGATGAGCTGGTTCGAATGCGTGTCGAACCCGTTGACCCCGACGAGCAGCACCTGGGTGCCGACGCCGAGCTCGATGATGCCCGCCGCGGTCTGCAGCAACGCCGACGCCGTGTTCTCGTTCACCCGACCCGTCACGAGGTCGACGTCGGGATCGTCGACACGGGCACGGTCGACGAGGTCGATCGCCTCGATGGTCGTGGGAATCGCAGCGCGTGCGGCGTCGAGCCACACGTCGCCGCCGGCCCCACCCGGCGCCGACGTCGCAAGGAACGCCGCCGTGATCGCCGCCGCATCGGTACGCGCCGGGGCAGCGAGAGCGAACCGACTGGGGGAGAGGACGACCGTCGGCAGCGACCGGGAACCGACGAGCGCGGGTGCCCCCGTGCCGAGCGAGATCGAACGGAGCGGGTTCGGTGACGACCCCTCGGTGGCATCGAGCCACCGGCCGAGCCAACCCGTCGTCGACGCGGACCCGTCGGTGCCCGCCCACCAGACGTCCATCGCCTTGAAGTGCGACCGCGACTGGTTCCGCTGCCCGATGCCCTCGAACGCTGCGATGCGACCGGCATCCCACCGCGCGGCGAGTGGGGTGAGACCGGGGTGGAGCGCGAAACCGTCGGCACGCACCCGGACGAGGTCGGCCTCGGGGAGAGCGAGCTTCGGCCGTGCGTCCCGGTAGCGGCCGTCGGACGGTACGAGGGTGTTCAGCCCGTCGTTGCCGCCGTCGAGCTGGAGCACGACGAGCACCCGACCCGAGACCGAACCGCCGCCGACCGCGACGGCCGCAGCGTCCTCGACCCGTTCGCGCAGCAACCCCGCCCATGCACCCGCTCCGACCGCCGACGTCGCCGCCGCGCCGCCGACGAGGGAGAGGAACGCTCGACGATTCAGCACGACGACCTCCCGGACATCACGCCACCACCAGTTCCGGGGAAGCCAGCGCGACCGCCAGCACGGCAGCACCGGGGCGTCCACCCGGCGAGGAGCCGTGCAGGTCGCGCAGTGCGGCGGTGGTGCCCGTTCCGAAACCGTCCGGCAACCCGAGCAGCCCGGCGAGCGAGGCGAGATCGGGGCGAGCAGCGGCAGCCAGGAGTGGCGACGACGCGGGGAGGAGGTCGACGACCGTCGACGCGAGCGCAAGCCTCGCTGCGGTCGGGGACGCGCCGAGCCACGCCGACGGACCGGGCCAACCGCCGACGTTCGGGGGGCGGAACGGGTCCTGCCCGGCGCCGCTCAGCGCCCGGAAGTAGGCCTGCGGTCGCGGGCGGACACCGGCGACCTTGCACACGCCCGCGAACCACGGGAACGGCGAGACCACCGTCGACGAACCGGCACCGTCAAGCCGCGCGAGCAGCACCGCTCGGACGAGCGGCGCGATCTGCAGGTCGTTGTCGCGGAACACTCGGGCGAAACCGTCGACCGTCGCCGCATCGACGTCATCCCCGAGGAACCACGCAGCAACCTTCGCAGCGACGAATCGGGCGCACGCCGGGTGGTCGAGCACGGCGTCGACCACACCTGCGGCGTCGCGCACTGTGCGCCCGAGGAACTGCTGCGGCCTCGCGTCGTGACGGCGTAGCACGAACTGCACGGCGAAATCGGAACGTGGCTGCACCACCCAGCCGGTGAGCGCTGCCGCAGCGGCGCGGACGTCGGCTTCGGTGAACTCGTCGAGACCGAGGCCGTACAACTCGAGCAGTTCGCGCCCGTAGTTCTCGTTCGGCGCCGCCGCGGTGCTCGTCGACCCGTCGAGGAACAGCAGCATCGCCGCGTCGGTCGTCATCTCCTGCAACAACGTGCGGAAATCGCCGAGCGCGTGGCGGCGGAGCCGTGACAGGTAGCGGGCAAAGGGCGCTGGGAACTTCACCACACCGAACGACACGGCGAAGTGGTCGTGCCAGAACCACGCCATCGACTCCACGAGCGGCCGTGGACTCTTGGTCAGCGCGCCGAACCAGCCGTCGAGGATGCCGAGTGCCTGCTGCTGCCGTTCGTCGGGGTCGTTGGAGCAGGACGCCGTCGACCACGGGTCGGGCGCTGCAGCCACACCGTGCGCATCGGGCGACGTGAGCTCGTCGACCCAACGCGCCGCACCGAGGCCGACCGCACGATCGAGTCCACCGGGAGCGAACCCGAAGGTCGCCCGGCGCCCGAGTGCAGCGATGTCCGCAGTGCTCGACATGATCGGTGACCGCTCCCTTCCTGCGACGTTACCGGTACCGTTCCCCGCGACGTTACGGTGCCGGGGTAAGGCGTTCGTGAGAAGTCGGTGAGGACGCGGTCAGGACCAATGCACCCGGGCGAGGCACGACGTCGTGCAGTACCACACGTCGTGGTCGTCGCCCGCGGTCAGGAACATCCCGTTCCCGACGCGTGAACCGGTGCGGACACGATCGATCAGTTCGCCCGACGCGAGGTCGACGACGATCAGATCGTCGAACCCGTCGTCGGTGAAGTCGTTCGTGACGAGCTCACCGGAATCGGGGAACACGACCGGTTGCATGACCGGGCGGACGTCGAGCGCCCACCGGACCTCGAGTTCGGGGCCCGACGTGTCGACGCCGGCGAGACCTCCCTGCACCGAATCCCACACGACTGCGGTCGACCACTCGGGCACGTGCACGGGCGGCGAGACGATGCCGCCACCCGGTGTGCCGAATGGTTCGATCGCACGCACGTCGCTCGGATCGTCGAGGTCGAGCCGCAACAGCCGCAACGCACCGGACCACGGGGCAGGCAGTCGCCACGACACCGCGCGCCCCGGCGGCTCCTCGAACCGGCCGTTCGGCAGCGTGCCGTGGATCCGTCGCACCGACCACACGTCGCCGCAGTCGAGTACCCAGCACGCCCCATCGGCGATGCAACCGTCCCACGCGAGACCGGTGTCGTCACCGGCGTGGCGGTACCGGGCCCGCCAGTCGTCGACGACGAGCTCCCCGCCGTCGACCGCGACCCGCCACACGTGCTCGGTGCCGGGCACGTAGACCCGTTCGACACCGTCATCGCCGATGTCGGCGGCGATGCGTCCCATCGAACCCTCGGGAAGGGTGAGCGACCCGATCACCTCGAGTGAACCCGCCGCGAGTCGGGTCAACGTCGTGCCGCCCTGCCCCTCGAGGCGGAGATCCTTCGTGAGCAACGACCCGTCCGCGAGGACGAGCAGCCCGTTGTGGCTGCGATCGATCGGCAGCGCACGCTCGGTGAGCACCGACAGGTCTGTCGGATCGAGGCGGTGCACGAACGACCCGTTCACGTGCACGATCGAACCGTCGGCGTGCGCGAGCACCGCACCACACCACACGTGTGCACCGCAGGGCAGCTCCGGCGAGGTCGCCAGCGGTTCGAGGGAGTCGGGGTCGAGGCGCTGCACCCACCCGAACGGTGGCGGTCCGCTGAACGCGGCCATCGTCCCCCCGACGAACCACTCTCCGGGGTCGCGCCGCACCACCATCACGTTCCACCGGTCGTTGCGCCGGAACTTCACCGATGCCGTGCGCGACGCCGCGTCGAGTCGTCCGTGTGCCGCCTTCTGCCGCCTGTTCCCGCCGCATTCCACCGGCCACGGCGACGGCCAGTAGCCCGAATGCGGTGTCGAACGATCGAGTGCGGTCACGGCGGCGGAGCGTACCGGTAGCGTCCCGTCGCATGGACCTCCACCTCGCCGCCCGCCGCCTCGGCGCCGCTCTCGAACCCTTCGTCGGATCGGTGTTCTTCGCACCAGAGGTGCACGCCGCCTACGAAGCCGTCGGGTTCGACCCGAGTCCGGGACTGTTCAACGGCGTCGCAGCGCCGGAGATGTGCGCCTACTTCACGAGCCGCGGCTCCCTCATGGGCGACGTCCCCGGCGAGGTCGTCGCGGCAACCTTCGCCGTGTTCCGCCCACAGATGGTCGTCGACGCCGTCACCGCCGGCCGTACCCGCATCGCCATGCCTGCACTCCGGGTCATCCGCCACGACGCCGCGGTCGCTGCGCTCCGCCGCATTCTCGGAGCGCGGCCCGACGGGGTCGACGTGGTACGCGACCTGCTCGGGCGCGCCGCGGCGACGCTGCGACCCGAAGGACGGGCGCTCTACGCAGGTGTGCTCGCCGTCCCCCTCGACGACGATCCGCTCGCCACTGCGTGGCAGCTCGGCGAGCAGCTCCGCGAGTTCCGTGGCGACGCGCACACCGCCGCGTGGACCGCCGCCGGATTCGACGCCACCGAGATCGGCATCCTCACCGAGCTCTACTGGGGACTGCGCCCCTACACCTACACCCGGACCCGCGGTTGGACCCCTGCCGAACACGAGGCAGCCATCGACCGATTGCGCACCCGGGGCCTCGTCGACGGCGATGCGTTCACCGACGCCGGACGAACCGCTCGAGAGGCCGTCGAGGAGGCGACCGACCGGCAGGTCCGACCCGCGCTGGACGCGCTCGGCGCCGACCTCGACCATCTGCTCGACGTGCTCGGCCGCTGGTCCGCGGCCGTACGTGCTGCGGGCTGTTACCCGGCCACCGGCCCGCACGAGCCCGCCGTTCAGGCCCGTTCGACCCCGCTCCTCTAGGCTTCCCCCGTGCAGGGCGGCCGACCGGAGCGCAAGGCGACCTCCACGTCGAACTTCGGCGTGTCCCGCCGTGAGAACCACGACGCGAGCGGGTTCTACGAGCGGTTCGTCGCCCCTGAGGTCTCGAGTGACGACACGGTGCAGGCCGCCGTCGACGTCGACTGCATCCACGTGCACGACGCCCGGTCGATGACGCAACTCCCCGACGCGAGCGTGGCGCTCGTCGTCACGTCGCCTCCGTACTTCGCGGGCAAGGCGTACGAGGAAGCGCTCGGGCAGGGAGCCGTACCGGCGAGCTACGCCGAGTACCTCACCATGCTCGAGGACGTGTTCGCCGAATGCGTGCGCGTCCTCGAACCCGGTGGACGCATCGCCGTCAACGTCGCCAACCTCGGTCGAAAGCCGTTCCGCTCGCTCACCGCAGACGTCACGACGATCCTGCAGGACCGGTTGCGCCTCCTGCTGCGCGGCGAGGTCGTCTGGGTGAAGGCCCGTGGTGCATCGGGGAACTGCGCCTGGGGTTCGTTCCAGCGACCCACGAACCCGGTACTGCGCGACCTCACCGAACGCGTCGTGATCGCATCGAAGGGCAGGTTCGACCGGGCGGTTCCGGCGCGGCGGCGGGCCGAGCGCGGGCTCCCGCACGAGCACAGCCTCACCCGCGACGAGTTCATGGACGCGACGACCGACCTGTGGGAGATCGCACCCGAGAGCGCGACCCGGGTCGGCCACCCTGCCCCGTTCCCCGTCGAACTGCCCGAACGGCTCATCCACCTCTACACCTACCGGGGCGACGTCGTCCTCGACCCGTTCATGGGGTCCGGCAGCACGGCGGTCGCAGCGGTGCGCACCGGCCGGCACTACGTCGGTTTCGACCTCGACGCGACCTACGTCACCGCGGCCGAGGAGCGGGTCCTAGCGGAGCGTGCCCGCGTCGCGCTCGACGACACCGCACCCGGCGGTGACCCCGACGGCCCGGCTGCACGCGAACACGCAGCGGCACGCCTCACCGACGCCGGGTGGAGCGAGGTCACCCGAGGGCCGTCGCTGCCCGGACAGATCGAGATCGACCTCGCAGCGCGTGACCGGAGCGGCCGGACCTGGCTGTTCGACGTGTGCGGCGGGTTCACCGCCGTCCGACCGGGGCTCGCCCGGCCCGACACGTTCTGGAAGGCGCTCGGCCGGGCCGCCCTCGTACGTGCCGCCCGGCCCGGCGCCCCCTACGTGCTCCTCACCACGGCGCTTCCGGGCGGGGCCAGCAGGGCGACGCTCGGGGCGGTCGTCGGCACCGGGCCGAGCCACAGCGTGCGCGACGTCGTCGTGCTCACCGAACCCGCCGACCTCGCCCGCCTCGCAGCCCACGCAGCGGGCGGCTGAGGCCCACGGCGGACGTTCAGGCCCCGCCGCCCGTCAACCCGGCGAACCGGGCGGGGTCGAACTCGATGAAGGTCGCCTCGGCCAGAACGAAGACCCCGTCATCACCGCTGCCCGTGCAGCCGACGATCAGCCTCCGTCCCTGACGGTCGAGCAGCCGTGCGCGGAACTCGACCGGCACGCCCATCGGCGCCCCGGCGACCAGACGGATCCGCAGCTCACCGGTGAACGCGACCGTCTGCAACGTCGGCATCAGCGCAGCCATCGCCTCGTCGACGATCGCCGCGACCACACCACCGTGCACCCGGGCCGGTGGGCCCTCGAACGGTGCGGTGAGCGTGAGTCTCGTCACCGCCTCGTCGCCTTCACGATGGTGCGACGCCCCCATCCCGAAGGGGTTGTACACGCCGCCCACCAATGACCCCGGGTCGAAGTGGATGACCTCACCGTCGCCCGGCGGTTCGGGCATGCGGCCGGTGAGCCGGAAGTGCTCCCAGCGCTCGTTCCCGCTCATGTCGGTGCTCTTGTCGCGCACCCGGGCGGTCTCGGCCTCCGCCGACAGGGGTTCGAGCACCTCTGCGATGCGGGCGAGCAACTCCGGTTCCAGCACCCGGCCCGCAACCGCGTTGCCGAGGCGGCGCACCGCGGCGGCCGCACGTCGTCGATCGTCGTCGAGGATCACGGGCGCCGAGGCTAGGTCAGTAGCGTCCCCCCCGATGAACGACGACTGGGCCGCCTGGCGGGCACGCACCGACCTCGACGCCTACGACCGGCGCTGGGAGCAGCTCGCCCGCGACGGCGCGAACCCCCACGGCGAGGCCGACCGTGTCGAGGAACTCCTCCCCGGCGGCGGTGGTCGGGTGCTCGACGCCGGCTGCGGTACCGGGCGTGTGGCGATCGAGCTCGCCCGACGCGGCCACCACGCCGTCGGTACCGACCTCGACGCCGACATGCTCGAACGCGCCCGACGCAAGGCCCCCGACCTGCAGTGGGTCGAGGCCGACCTCGCCACGCTCGACCTCGGGGAGACCTTCGACTTCGTCGTGCTCGCCGGCAACGTCGTCCGGTTCGTCGCCACGGCGGACCGGGGCGCCGCCGTGCATCGTGCCGCTGCACACGTCGCGCCGGGCGGCCGACTGCTCGTCGGGTTCCAGCTCGTCCCCGGCGGACCGACGGTCGAGGACCACCTCGGATGGTGCGCCGAGGCGGGCCTGCAGGTCGAACGCCTCGACGCCACCTGGGACGGTGCCCCCTACGCCGAGGGCGACTACGTCGTGGCCCAGCACGTCCGGCCGCTCAGACCTCCATCGGGAGCGACGGATCGGCCGCCCACTCGTTGAGCGAGTTGTCGTACACCGCCACGTCGCTGCGGCCCAGACGGAACAACGTGAACGCGTCGGCCGAGGCTGCGACCCCACCACCGCAGTAGGCGATCACCCGACCGGTGCCCGTCACGTCGAACATCGACTGCAGTTCGTCGAGGGGGCGGAACCGGTTCGTCGTCGGGTCGACGAGCTCGACCGCCGCGACGTTCGCCGACCCGGGGATCCGTCCCGGACGGGCGTAGTTCTGCACCTCACCGCGGTGCTGTGCCCCGTCGAGCGCGTTCACCACGCACGTCGCGCCGTCGCCGATCGCGGCGAGGACCTCGTCTCGGCCGACGAACAACCCGGCCCGGGGGCGCGGGGTGAGGGTCGCCGCAGGGAAGGTTGCGACCTCGGTCGATACCGCGCCACCCGACGCCTGCCACGCCGTCCACCCGCCGTCGAGCACCGCCGCCGTGTCGACCCCGCACGCCCGCAGCATCCACCACACCCGTGACGCCCACATGCCCGGTCCACGGTCGTAGAGCACGATCCGGTCGCCGTCGCCCACGCCCAGACGGCCGAGCGCTGCGCACACGTGGTCGGCGCCGGGGAACGTGAAGCGAAGCTTCGCCGACGTGTCCGACAGGTCCTCCTGCAGGTCCACGAACATCGACCCCGGCACGTGGCCCGCCTCCCAGTCCGGGCGGGCGCTCTGCACGCGGAGCCCACCGCCGTCACGGGGGACGAGGTGCACGGTGCACTCGAGCACGCGCAGGTCGGGGGCGCCGAGTTCGGCGGCCAGCCATTCGGGGGCAACGAGCGGTTCCATGCCGATCATTCTGGCGTGGCGGACGCGCCCTCGCCGCGTCGCTCCGCTGCGGCGATCACCCGTTCCATCTCCTCGAGCTGCAACGGATCACGCAGGCTCAGCAGAGCGGCGTAGAACCGGATACCCCGGGGGGTTCCCTGCACGCGCACCGGGATCCGTTCCGAGAGGTCGAGGTCGTAGTTCTTCGGAATGTCCACCGACTCGATGCCGGCCTCCCGAAGGTCCGCCTCCGTCGCCGGGAGCTCACCACCGCCGTAGAAGTACAGATCGGCGTCGACGAAGAACGTGAACTCGGCCATCGGTCCTCCGGGTGCGACCACCCGGCGTCGGGGGCCTAGCGGTTCGGGACGGTGACGACCTCGCCGAACCGGCGATCGTCACGCACGAGCGCCACGATCGCCGCAACCAGGTCCTCCACGTGCAGTCTGGCCGCCAACGGGAGGCGACGGCCCACTCGGACCGCCCCAGCCGGATGCACCGCCACGCCCGACCGGTCCGGGTCGGCGAGCCCGGGGCACACGACGTTCACCCGAACGCCGTGCGATCCCGACAGCGGCGCGCATGCCCGGGTGAAGCTGACCACCGCCGCCTTCGCAGCCGCGTGCACCGGATCGGACGGCAACGGGTCGAGGCTGTCCGCCGTCACCGTGTTCACCACGACCCCGCCGCGACCCTCCATGATCGACAGCGCCAGTCGCGTCGCCTCGAGCAACGCCGTCACCTGGGCGTCGATCACGTGGCCGACCCGCGCGAGTGACGCATCGGCCAAGCCGCCCGCCCCCGGGATCGGGGTCGGGTGGTTGCACACCACGTCGACACGGCCCTCGGCGGCCGAGACCTCGGCGAAAGCATGGGCGACATCGACCGTGTCGGCGGTGTCGACGAGGCGAGGCACCGCCCGCGCGCCTGCCGCACGAACGGCCGCCGCCACCGCGACGAGCCCCTCGGCGTCGTTGTCGAACAGCGCCACCACCGCGGCGCCGGCCTCGGCGAGCGCCACGGCGACCGCGGCACCGACCTCGGTCGCCGCGCCCGTGACGATGCTCACCGCGCCGACGAAACCCACGCGGGACTATCTACCAGCCGCCGCGCGTCAGGCGGTGGACCCTCCCGGCCACGGTCGCCCCGGCGGGCTTCGCCGGGTCGGTCGGTCAGTCCGACAGTTCCTCGTACCGCCACGAAGGACGCACCATCCACAGCCGATGACGGGGCCCCGGTCGATCGAGCTCGTCGCTGTCCGTCCCTGACAGCACGTCACCCGGGTAGATCGACACCTGACCCTCCTCGCCGAGGTGCACGAGGCGGGGGGTGAACCGGTGGTAGCGCTCTGCTGGCACCGATGCGAGCGCGTGGTCGACCGAGGAGTAGCGCGCGAGCCGGAGCAGCGACACGAACGTGGGGGGTGGTAGCTCGACGTCGCCCCGGTCGCGCGCCTCGAGCGCTGCCGACGGGGTGATCCAGAGGTGATCGCTGATCTCGCCTCCGTCGACGATGACCTCCGAAGCCCCCTCACCGAGACCGGCCAGGTAGAACCAGGTCGCGAACCGGCGTGGCCGACCCGGCGGGGTCGTCCAGTGCGCCCACGGGACGAGCGCGTCGGCCGACACGCTGATCGACGCCTCCTCGGCGGCTTCCCGCACTGCCGCCGCCCGTGCCGCCCACTCGTGGTCGTCGGGCCGGCCCGGCGCGTAGTCCTCCGGGTCGAACCGGCCACCCGGGAAGACCCACGAGCCGCCGTGGAAGACGAGCTCGGCACTGCGCTGCAGCAGCAGCACCTCGAGCGGTCCGGCCGAATCGGCGCCGTCCCGCACGACGATCACGGTGGCCGCATTCCGAATGGGGACGTCGTCCATGTCGGGCACCCTAACCCGTCGCCACTACCGTCGATCCCGTGCCGCCGCCGCTCGCCCACGAGCTCCACGAACCGGCCGTCGACGTGTCCGACGACCGCGCCGACCTGCTGCCGGTCGTGCTCACGCACGGCTTCGGCGGGACGTTGCGGATTTGGGACCCGACATGGCCCGCGCTCGCTGCAGCCGGGCACCGGGTCCTCACCTGGGACCTGCCCGGTCACGGTCGCAGCGACTGGGGTTCGGACCCCGCCACGTACACGCTCGACGCGGTCCTCGACGCCTGGGAGGACCTGCTCGACCGGTCCGGCATCGACCGGGCGTGCATCGGTGGGCTGTCCCTCGGCGGGCAGCTCGCACTTGCGTTCCGCAACCGTCGCCCGGAGCGCGTCGCGGCGCTCGTCCTCGCGGACACCGGCCCAGGGTTCCGTGATCCCGACGCCCGGGCGAAGTGGAACCGTGGGGTCGAGTTCCGTGCCCGTCTCATCGAGACGAAGGGGTTCGGGGCGCTCGGCAAGGAGGCCGGGGTCGGACTCGACCGTCACCTCGACCCGCAGGGGCTCGTGCTCGCCGCCCGCGGCTACCTCGAACAGCGGGACTCCTCGATGATCGACCGCCTCGGCGAGATCGACGTCCCGACCCTCGTCCTCGTCGGCAGCGAGGATCGCCATTTCCTCGCCGCGACCGACTACCTCGCCCGGAAGATCCGAGGGGCCCGCAAGGTCGTGGTGGACGGTGCGGGCCACGTCGCGAACCTCGACCGGCCGGAAGCGTTCAACGACGCGCTGCTCGGGTTCCTGGCCAGCCGCTGAGGCTGCAACGGCGAGCCGGACTCACCTCGACCGGGCCGACCTCGAGGAGGTCGACGATGGTCGGAGCGGCTCCGTTCGCAGCGATTCCCTCGAAGCGCACCAGGTGGGTTCCGCCGTCGGCGGCCCAGGAGCGGTTCCACTCGCCGTACCGCAACACGTCCACGGCGCGGTCCTGCAGTCGGTCGGTGCGCACGAACTCGCTGCGGGCCGTGTGCTGGATGAGGAGGGAGTTCTCGGGCGCTTCGAGGGCGATGCCCATCACGACGGCGACGACCACGCCGCCGAATGCGTTGGTCCCGTCGTACCCGATCGCATTCCGTTCGGCGACCATGTCGACGATCGTCACATCGCAGGGCCGGCACTGGCCGATGTAGAAGCCGGAGTTGGGATGGCCCGACGCGAGGCTGTGCTGGATCAGACCGTCATGGCCAGTCCCGTACTCGAAGGCGGCGACGTTCCCGCTCACGAACACGCCGTTGAGCAGCTTGAACCGACCGTCGAGTACGACGGCGTTCCGGTCCGTGCCACGGAGCGTCACCCAGTCGAGGGTGATCTCGACCGCCTCGTGGTAGGTGCCCGGGCCAACCTCGATCGTCCTGCCGGATCGGGCGGCCTTCACCGCCTCGGCGATGAGGAGCAGCAGCGGTCGCATGCGTGGGAGGGGCCTTCGACGGTGAGCGTCGGCGGCGAGTCCTAGTCGACTGGGCACGCAGGATTGCCCTTGCTCCGGTGCGATCGTCGGTACCGTTGGCCGAGCGCGATGCGGAGGATCGAGATCGAAGGTAAGGCCGGGGTGAGGAACACGTGGGACCGGAGCGCCCCGACGCGGCGCGCGCTGTTGAACGAGGCGCAGCGACAGTTCGCGGCCCGCGGACCAGGCGCCGTGTCGATCCGATCGATCGCCGCCGGCGCAGGCTGCTCCCACACCCTCATCGGCCGCTACTACGGGTCGAAGGAGGGTCTCGAGGGGGCCGTCGTCGCCCGCATCGCGGCGAACCTCCGCCGTCTGGTCGCTGCGGCGTCGTCCGATCCGGCGGACATCGCGGCGGCGCTGCTCGCGGTCGCGCGCGAACACCCCGACGTCGGCCGGGTCGTCATCCGTTGCGGACTCGGTGAGCTCGACCCGGCCCCGGTCCTCGCCGGGCGGAGCCTGCCGCGCCACGTCGCTGCGGAGATCGAGCGTCGGCGCGGTGGCGACCCGCTGAAGCCCTCCCCGACCGCGCGAGCCGTTGCGTACTCGGTGCTGAGCGTGGTGCTCGGGTACCTCACGTTCGAGGAGTTCTTCATCATCGGCACCCGCTCGGCGGAGATCGACGAACCCGTCCGCGATGCAGCCGTGGTCGATGCCGTCCGGGTGCTCGTGGAGCGGGGCTCCGACGCAGCGATCGAGGTGCCCTGGGCGACCGGCGCGACATCCCGCCGCTCGGGGCCGGACCCGGCAGGCCGTCCCGCGAGCGCTCGCGACGCGCTGATCCGGGCGGCGTTGGAGCTCTACGTCGAACTCGGCCCGGCCGACGTGCGAACCCGGGCGATCGCCGAACGAGCCGGCGTGAACCAGGGGCTCATCTACCACTACTTCCGGTCCCGCCGAGCGCTGATCGCGGAGGCGTTGAGCCTGGCGAACTCCCCGCTCGAGCAGGCCACCATTCGCGACGGCGAGTTCGACCTCGGAGCGGCCCTCGCGCTCGGGTCGACGCTCGGCTCGCTCGTCATCGCGGCGCGGTACCTCGTCGACGGCGGGCACATGGCCGACGTGCGGTCGTCATTCCCGGTCTTCGATTCCGCGCTCGCGCTCTACGACGAGATCCCCACCGGGTCCGGCCCGCGGTCGCTCCGGGATCCACGTCTTGCCGTGCTCGCCGCCGCCACGGTCTTCGCCGCACCGTCGGTCTGGGACCGCATCCTGCGCAAGGGACTCACCATTCCCGCCGCGGCGGACCTCACCGCGTCACGAGGCTGGGCAGCACAGCTCCTGCTCGATCAGCCCCGCTGAGCGTCGACTCCGCCCGCAACGACTGGTCGGGTGGAAACAGTCGCGCCTAGCCTGCCCTCGTGCTCCCGATCGACCTCAGTGGTCCCA
>Ga0194130_10001804_pt1 | contig 32970 bp, 49 predicted proteins | sample TA2KigsurfametaG_FD_160084 | JGI IMG/M metagenome (GOLD analysis project Ga0194130, IMG submission 160084) | Freshwater microbial communities from Lake Tanganyika, Tanzania - TA2015050 Kigoma 12 surface | ecosystem: Environmental > Aquatic > Freshwater > Lake | place: Tanzania: Lake Tanganyika...
AAGGCGAGTTTAGATGCGGACACGCGATCCGCTTTGCATTTTTCTAGGTCAAGCATCCGGCTTTACGTTAAGTGCCTTTGAGAGAAAGGCTATGAGCTTCTTACCGTTTGTCGCAGGGAAAACGATCTCGTAAAGACCATCGGCCTTCTTGTAAAAGTAGACGTCGTACTCAGGACCGCCGTTGTATCTCGGATCATCAAAGTAGTCAGCGAGAACAAGGACTTGGGGGTTTGCACCACCCACGAAACTATCGCGGAATTCTCTACTTACCGCGTTAACGAAGTCCGCATCTACAACGCCACTATAAGGTCGCGTCATTGTCCAGGTCCCAAGGCCAGCGGCTTTACGGGCAAGACCCGACAACAGAGAAGCACCACGAACCCAACTAGGCACACCACCACCTTCATCACCTTCATATTGAGGTGCATCTGTCCTCAAAGTGGGCGAAGGCTTAGATTCTTTTTTCTCGGGCGTATTTTTCTTGGTTCGCTTCTCTTTTTCTTTCTTTAGGCGTTGGTGCTGTTCCCAATCTTCCTCTTCATCCTTGTCAAGACGACGATTTACATAATATCCGCGCCCACCGTAGCCTGATTGGTAATCATCGTCTTCTTGCTTTTTGCGAAAAGCATCACTTTTTTGTTGGCGCTTCTCGGACTTACCCTCATGTTCTTTAAGCTGCTCGTCTAAATCCTTGTCGGATAATTCACTTACTTCTTTGTCTTTTTTGTCGCTTTTCTCTTTCTCGGCTTTCTCTTTCTCGGCTTTCTCTTTCTCGGCTTTCTCTTTCTCGGCTTTCTCTTTCTCGGCCTTCTCTTTCTCGGCTTTCTCTGCCTTTTCCTTCTCAGGCTTTTCTTTCTCAGCCTTTTCTTTCTCGGCTTTTTCTAATTCCGCTGCTTTATCCTTCAAGGATTGCGGGGGAGCCTTGGAGTTCGGGTGATCCTTACGATATCTCGCAAAGAGTTTGTCAAGGATGCCCGCTTCCTTAGAAAGCCCCGACAGGATGGCTCGACGTTCAACAGACTTAGCAGGGAGTTTAGACGCCAGCTTAATAAGGGCGATGCGGTCATTGGTGTTCATCAGACGTGAGAACCTTTCAAGTGGTTTAGTGGACAAGCACTTGTCCTTCTACCACGTTGAGCATATATAGAGGCTAATGAATTCCCAATGCCTAGACAGATAGCATAGCCCGCATTTCATCCGGCGTCATCACCAACACGCCGAGGCTCTGCGCCTTTTGCATCTTGCTCGAATCGGAACCCGCATCTTTGGCGACCAAGTAAGTAAGCCCCTTGCCGACGCTGGACTTTATCGTGCCGCCCGCCGCTTCAAAAGCAGCCTGCATCGCCGCGTCACGAAAGCCCGTCATGCACATCGACTTGCCGACCATCGAACCCGTCGTATTCGGGACCTTGATCTTCAAGCCCTCGTCGAGCAGACGGTTAATCAGGTCTTCACGAGCCTTCAAGCCGTCAATGAACGCCTTGCCCTTTGTCGGCCCGATGCCGTCGATGCCGCACATATCGTAGAGCGTCATGGCCCGCAGTTTGTCGAGCGTGTTAAAGCCCGCGTCCACCAAGACCTTGACCATCGACCGCCCGAAAAGCGGGATGCCCAACGCGCCGACGAAAATATGCAGGTCCAACGTCATGCGTTGCGAAAGGTTCTCAATCGCCTTTTGCGCGATCACCATGCCGATCATGCGTCCGTCCGACGACATCGCGTGCGCCATTTGCGACGGCGTGAGCCGATATAGGTCCGCAATGTCCGCAACGACGCAGGAATCTACCAGCGCCTCAATAAGCCCTTCGCCAACGTGCAAGACGCCGATCTTATCGACCCATCGACGGATGCTGCCGACGACCTGAGCGGGGCAGTTGTCGCCACGGCAGACCAGATACTCGCCCTCGAAATCGAGCCGCGTATTACACGCAGGGCACTCGTCCGGATGCGCGAAATAATCGCCGTCGTAAGACGTCAGCACCGATTCGACAGCCGGAATCACGTCATTTCTGCGAGACACCATGATTCGGTCGCCGTTGCGAAGCCCGCCGAGCCGCTTAATAAAGCCGACGTTGTGCAACGACGCCTGCGATACGTCCGCGCCCGCCAAATGCACCGTGTCGAAAATCGCCACAGGCGTCACGCGGCCAGATTTACCCACCTGCCAAGTCACGTCACGGATCGTCGTCTCAAGGACCATGTGAGGGAACTTGAACGCCACCGCACCCTTTGGCCGATTGTCGGTCACGCCGAGTTGGTCCCGCACGTCACGGTCATTGACCTCGACCACCAGACCGTCAATCTCGTAGGGCAGATTGCCACGCCGCCCGCAGTAGTCGTTGTAAAACGTCTCGACTTCGTCGCTATTAGCGCACACCGCATAAACCGGAGTCTCAAAGCCGAGCATCTTCGCAAGCCGAAGCGAATCGCTCTTATTGCCGTTCGCCGCGTCAAACTCGTACACGAACACCGTCAAATGCTCGCAGCCCGAACCGTCGTGCCGCTTCATCGTGCCGTTCGCCGTATTTCGCGGGTTCTTGGACCCCGCGAAATGCAAGTCGAAGTCGTGCTTGGTCAGCATGACCTCGCCACGAATCCAGCCCGTGTAAGGGCTCGCAATCTTCTTCGGGAACTTCATGCGCGCGGCATTGCGCGTAATGTCCTCACCGATCTCGCCGTCACCGCGAGTCAACGCCTGAACGAAAACCCCATTCTCATATCGCAGCGCCAGCGAAGCGCCGTCCATCTTCTCCATCACGCAGTACGATTGCGCCCGCGCATCGGCCAGCCACTTTCGCGTCTCCGCGACCGTTTGCGTCTTGGACAACGACCCCATCGGGCAACCGTGCTTGGCCTTCGCCCATGCGCCGTTGCTCGTAGTAGCGCCCACCTGCTTCAACAGCGGGTGGTTCGGCACCATCGAACGCAGCACGTTTTCCAGCGCGTCGTACTCAGCGTCGGGCATGATCGGCTCATCGTTGTAGTAAGCCTCACGCGCCTCACGCAGTTTCGTCTCGATTTGGCTCAGGTTCATTCGATAATCCTTACGATTGGGCCGCGAATCTCACGCCCTAAAGCGTCGGTCGCGTATTGATTGACGTTGGATTCGACGTTTTCACGAAACAGAATCTTGATACCGTCGCTTGCCGCTTCAGTAAGCGACTCACTACCTAGTATTCGGGCAACATCACCCGCCCTAATCGGTTTCAGCGATCCGTACTCGCATATCAGCATATAGCGAGGCATTTCAGGCACATAGTTCGGGATGCTTGCTGCACAAATCCCGAGCGGTCGAGAGGGGCAGCGAAGCGACCAGCCGACCGCACGCATTGAGCGCGTTCGCGCTCTTGAGACCGTTCATTTCGATCCGGACGATATCGCAGAACGGCGCGGGCATATAAGCCAGCGGCGAGAGCTTCACGTTCCGCTTGAATCGGTAGCCCTTCGCCAATTTCTCATTCAGAACCTTGATGCCCTCTTCGAAGGACTTGTAGACGGGGGTGCTACGACCCGCCGACCCCGCCGCGCCGAAGTTGATTTCGGCGCTTCCGTCCGAAGCCGTCATCTCCCACCACTTGTCGGAGTACCCACGGGCGACGTTCTCGTTCGCCCCCCGAAACTCCAAAAACGCCGTCCACGGCTTCCCATAGCGTCGGGCCTCATAGATTGCAGAAATCGAATCGCAAACGATCATCGTCGTCACTCCTGTAAAGATTGTGCTTACACCATCCAAACGGTCGGTCAGGCCCTAGAAAACCGAAAAAGCGACGCCGCCTTTCGATTGCGCTGACGTGAATGGCTCACACCATCCAAACGGTCGGGCACCTACCTAGAAAACCGAAAATCGACGTCACTTTTTCGGTTTTCCGGACGGCCCTAAACCGTTTGGATGGTGTATAACGCAACGCGAAGGGGACGTGAGCATGAGCAAGACGTTGGCGAACAAGGCGCGATGCTTCTTTGATATTGAGACGACGGGCTTGAACGCGGGCGAGCAGGAAATCCTGAGCGTCGGCATTGTCCGCGTCGAGCCGGACGGCACGCGGTCGGTGTTTAGCACCAAGATTCGGCCCGCACGGATTCACACGGCGCAAAAGATTGCGCTAGAGATTAACGGCTACACCGAAGAGGCGTGGGCCGATGCGCCGCTGTTCTCCGAGGTCTCCAACGAGATCGTGTCCCGATTGCGCGGGACGGTCGTGGTCGGCCACAACATCAAGTTCGACTTGGCGTTCATGGACGCCGAGTTGAAGGCTTCGGGCGGCAAGGGGTTTTCCCGCAACGAAGTCGACACGATGACCATTGCCTATGAGCACTTGGCCCCGATGGGACTCGAAGGCTTGGCGTTGGACAAGATTCGGGATTTCTTGGGCTGGTCGAAAGACGGCGCGCACACGGCGTTGCATGACGCCGAGACGTGCGAGAGGCTTTACAACCTGCTTGCGGGGTCCGGTTGGTGGACCAAGGCCAAGATCAAACTTGCCCGCCGCCTCAAGCGTGAGGTCAAATAAAGCGAGACGCCCTTAACTCAGAGATAAGGGCGTTGAAGAGCAACACGACATCGTCGTGAAATCGCTCTTGGTTAAAGTCAGACTCACCGAGCAAATCCGTCGCGCCAGCACTTTCGGCCATGCGATTGATTAGGTCGTTGACCTTGCGTTCTTCGCGCAGAGAGTCAACGAATTCCTCATAGTCAAAGACGGGCACTTGATACTCGCGGGCATAGGCTTCGATTGCCTCGACCAACAGTTTCTTGCTGCCGACGTGCGACTTCAGCGCCTCGATTAAGGGCTTGAGGCTGGCCGAAATGTAACGGCCCGCGACCGCACTCGCCTGCTTCTCTTGAACGCTTAGAGTCCTGACTCCACGCGCAAGATAGAAGTAGACCACGCCGCCGTCGTCCGTATGAAGCGCATTTAGCCCTTCGGGACTATCCGACAGCGTGATCTTCTCGACCCGAGAGTAAATCGTCGGGATTCGATTAGGGTCGTTCAAGTACGCAGATTTTTTCAAGCGTGGCACTCTTATTCTTACTCAGTCTAACTTCTCGGCTGCTTTGACTAAGGGTTCAACGGTGTTACGCCTATCATATTTCAGAGAGTTGATGATTTTTACAATCTTGCGTTTAGTAAGTTCTCCTGAACAATATTCTAGGTTACTTGCAATAATATGGAGTGCTTCCCATTCTGGCGTGTCTAAGAAAGAGTGCTTACCGTGGATGGCATCGTAATCGACCTTAATCGCGTGGAATTCACGCTCAAAAGCATGATATGAAGAATCAAGAGCCTTACCTAGTTTCTCTACGTTTTCGAGTGCTTCAATGGCTTTCGTCAGTTCGTTTAAGACCATCTGGTACAGGGCTTTGTCGAGTTTCATGGTGAAATCCTTTCGCGGTTACCCATCATTAGATATATAGCCGAAGTAACACCTCAGTCCGCGTACTCTTGCATCGCCTGAAGCAAAAGGCCATTCGCCACCGCGTTCAGCGGATCATTCGCGCCTCTGATTTCACTCACCTGAATCGGGAACCGCTTTTTCTTTCGGTCAAAGACCTTCTGGAACAGCGGCAGGAACCCACCCGCCAGCGAAGTCCCGCCGCCGACCACGATGGGGATTTCGCGGGGCAACGCGAACTTGTCCCGATTGCGCTCGAACTCTTTGGCGATCTGATCGATTACATACTCAATCAGGCTCTTGTAGTAGAGCACCAAAGCCTCTTCCTCACGGCTCTTAGGGGCCATGAGGTCAATGCCCTTCTCCTTGATCGCGCAGATTCGGGAAGCCGTTGAACCAACCGCTTTAGCCGCTCCCGCATCGATCCAATCGCCGCCCCGAGCACATGAAAACGCCATGCCCTCGACGCCATTGATCGACAACGCTACGTTCGTCATGCCGGAACCGAACGAGATGCCAATGCCCGAGAAGTTTTCCTTCGCGGTCTCGGCGTAGACAATCGCCATCGCTTCGTTGCTCGCCACCGCATCGTAACCGCACTCGGTCACAATGCGCTCCAACACGCCACGGTGATAAACCACGTCTCGCGGTTCGTCCACAGGAGCGGCAGGCACGCAGAAGTAGCAAATCTCGTTGGGTTCCTTCGGCGGGCCAAGCACACCCTTCACGATAACGCCCAATACACCCAAAGCGTCAATTTCACCCGCCGCGATAAGGCCGCGCGACAAAGGACGACGCAACTCACGCCCGAACACCGTCGCCATTTCCAACGCGGCGTCGCCGATAACCACGATGCCGTCGTCGCCGTGGTCGATGAAATCGACGCCGGAGAGCTTCAGCATCTTCTTCGCGCCCGCTTCTAAGTCGATAAACGCATCGCGCATACGCGCGGTCGTCACTTGATCGCCAGATTTGCGCGCCGAAACAACATTCATGGTGCCGATATCAATACCTACACCTAACTGCTCTTTATTCTTCGCCATTGTCTTGCTTTCTCACACGCTTGGGTCGATTGACGGCCTTGAGTGCTCGCGCAGCATCATCAAGACCAGAAGCATCGGACACACCCGCCGTCGTTTTGATTTCCACGGGTTTATCGCCAACGATGTTTGAAGGGATATACATGGGCTCTTCAGGCCCGCTCACTACGGATTGCGCCACCACACCCGAACCTGCGACCGAAATCGAAACCTTCGACATCGCTGATTCGACCGCACGCTCAATCATAGAAGCAAGCAACGCCGTATCAGGTTGTGCAGGCTGAACTTGAGCCGCCATAGCACTCGCCACCGCAGCCGCTAATTTCTCTACGTCTACAACCGGAGAAGGCACAGGCGCGGCACCCGCCGCCGTCAATACACGACTCGATGGCCTCGACATAGTGATCGCATGGATAGAAGGCTTCGGCGTAGGGTTCGACATTGGCTTCTTGTTTCTCCGCTCATACGATACCCTAATCTTGCCCGCGCTGATTAGTGCGTTGACGCAGATTGATTTTCTAACACGCTGCTCATCATCCCAACGCACTTCACCCAATCGCAAAATCAGGCCGAGGTCCGGAATCCGAATCGGTGAAGTCACGTTATGGGCAAGCGTCAGCCTAGCCTCGATCATTTCATTTGCCCTCGAAAAGCAGGTCTTGAAGAAAGCGCGAGTTTTCCATCAGCATCTTGATTGCTTTTTCGCGGCCCTTGCGGGCACCGCGTTCTAAAAACGTGTATTTGTGGAAACCCGGATGAATCCACGCATCGTTCATTCTAATCGGCGTAGAACGAATGACCTTGTTCCCGCCCATACGCATTGACGCTTTCTTCGTGCCGCCCTCTTTCGTGAGCCACCACATCGGAAAAGGCGGTCGGCCTTCCGTCAAGGCTTCGGCAGTCGGCCAATCTGAAATGATCTCGATATCTGCGCCGTCGATTACATAGTAAAACGAATTCAAGAACTCTTCGGAATTCGGCAAGCCCGCTTTGCCGCCCGTTATGCCCGCCCCCTTCGCCATATCGCGCTTCGCTTCGACGATCACCGTGTCTAAGATGATCTGAGCGATTTTCTTCATTATCGCAGGCGTCGGTGCGAACGTATTAGTGCCTACTTTGCGTAGGATCACGTCGCCTTTTACACCACGAATTTTCACGGCCCGCGACCACCATACGTTATGTTCGCCCAAACCGGAGTTCGCCCTCTAATCTCACGACCATCCGGCACCTTGGGGACTTCGGTGCCCATCGGCGTTGCCTGATACTCGTAGCCGACCGGATAAGGCGGTGCGTCAACACAAGCCGAATCCTCGGGCCTCGTGTATCTCGTCTCGGGCCACGCTAGTCTCTCAAGACCGATCATCGGCACTTGGTAACGAATGTCGCCCTCGCCTAAGTAGCCGATCTGAAAAGCCTGCTGCAAAGTCAAGCCGCGTACTTGTGTTCTACGAACAGGCCCGATGGAGAATCGCTCGCCGTTTTGCTTCACGATGAAATCGCGCTGCGACACCATCGGCGTAGGGCCGATCCAGACCTCGTAAGTATTCTCTAACTTGCGGCCATTCGGCGTTTGCGTCACTCTTCTTTCGGACTCGTCCGGCCCGATGATAATGTCAATCGGGCCTTCATACCCGCCAAGCCATCCCGTGCCGAAGCACGACACGCATTGGTTCAACGGCTGTCCTGCATACTCCCGCAATCGGGCATCCCAAACGCAAGTGCAAGGTACGCCCGTGATCTTGCGAATGAACAGTTTGACGCGCTCACCACCCTGCTCAAGAATGAACCTGTTGCGCTTGATCGCCTCGGTCCAAATGTAGTCCAACTTCTCAGAGTTAAAAGGCGTGATCGGCTCGCAATACTCAAGCGGCGTCTCAATCAAGCCCGAAGGCGTCGTGCCCGTCGGGTCAATCGCTACCGTCGTCAGCCTATAAAAGACCTTCGGGCGATTGTCTAAACCCATCGTCAAGACGTTGCCACGGCCATAGTAATAGTTCACCGTCACGACCGAGTTTTCGGTCGGCGTAGGCGGCGTTGAGAAGTTCTCAATCGCTGGATTCCAGACGGGCGTAAGATTTAGGTCGATCTCACCCGTAGGGCCAAACACTTGAAGTAGAGGCATACGCACGCCGTCTACGAAAACCTCGACATCGTTGGACGAATCAGCCGGAATCGCGTTGCCCAATGCTTTTACGACGGGTCTGAAGTGCGTCCGCAATCTCCAAACAGGATAATTGGGCGAATCGCCTCGGTAAATCCAAGAGCCGTTCCAAGCAACGACCTCATCGTAGACCCGCCTGACGTCAGTACGGTCACGGTAAAAAAGCGTCGCCAACGGAATCTTGTTGACCCGAATGTAAGGCCCACGTTCGCCCGTGTCTGAACGATAGACGTTCACACCCACAATCGTCCACGCGCTATTTGACTTGCCGTTGCAAGGCACGCCGAAGCCGCCCGTGGTCGAACTATTCGATAACGTGAGCGACGATGACGTTGTGGCGACGGTGATGCCGTTGCCTAGCGAGCCGTCACGGAACGCATACAAGACGACCTGATCGCCGTCCATGATAGACGCCGACACAAAGCCGAGCGTGTTGGCTTGATCATTGACCGCAGCAGCAATGCTCGCCGCCGTGTCAAAGTTCGTCGGGCCGACGCCGAAGTTCATGCCGCCAGCCGTTCGCGTCGCCACCGCCGTCAAGATTTGACCGCCGATGGTCAGCGTGTCGGGATCTCTGCCGCCCGCAAAAGCCGTCGACGATAAAGAAACCGTGCTCGTAGAAATCAGGATCGTGTTGCCTTCGGCCCCTGCTAATCCAGCCGTGAGCGTAATCACGTTGTTCACGCTAGTCGCCGTTGCGATACCCCAAGAGGATACGCTGCCTGTATTAATCGCCGCCGTGATGTTCGCCGCGACGACCGTTTGATTTAGGCTAGAGCCGTCAAACTCGTCCGGATTCGCCGGAGCACCTGCGACGCAAGTAAGCACTTCGCCGCCGATGGTCAGCGTCTCACCAACGGCGATATTGCCAGCGGTAACGGTGATCGAAGCCGTTGCCGTCTGAAGCGTGATAGGGCTACCTGCGACGGTAATCACCATCGCGGCGCGAGTAGAGGGCGTAGACGGCCCCGTATTCAACGTCGCCGGATCGTCCCAACGAATGTCCACTTCGGTTCCGATGAACGCCGACATAGCAGTCGGGTTGGCCGGAGGATAGGGCCAATCTTTCGTGGGCGACCAGACGTTGCTCATACGCTAACACGGCGGGATAGCCGTGTTAGCGGGACTCAGGCAGGAACGCCTGGACCTCGCCAAGTACCGGAAGTGATTTCACCTTCAGATCCGTCCCAAAAACCGCCGAGAATAATAGCCGTGCCGCTGATTCGGGCTTTGCCGAACACATAGGCCTTGCCCTTCACCTTGGCGTTTCCGTACACCTCGGCGTTGCCGAACACCTCGGCCTTGCCGTACACCTTGGCTTCGCCGTACACCTCGGCGTTGCCGAACACTTGGGCATTGCCGGACACACGGGCGTCGTCCCGCACCACGGCATTGTCGTTCACCTTGGCGTTGTCGAAGATGTGCTTCTCAGGGATGTTAAACTCGCCATAAGAAGCCTTCTTAGTTGAACCCTGAAGTCCAGCGAGAATCGCCTTTCTCTCGGGAGAACCTACGGGAAGGCTAGAAGCCAACTTGACCAACACCGAACGAGTAGAAGCCATGCGGCCAATCGCGGAAAGCTGATTGTCGATGGAGTTCCGAACGACCTTCAGCGCGCGGGACAACAACTTCGGATTTACATTGCCACTAAGCAACTGCTTCGCGGGCGTGCTGAGTTTGCGCTGAAGATCCTTCGCCATCGAAGAGGCGGGCATATCGAACAGGATTCGGGAAACCTCGGCCAGAGACACGGCCATATCATCGGCTTCCATACGCTCGCCCGCATCAATCGCCGCGTCCAACTTGAACAGCAACTTGCGGAGAGCCGGAATCGCATCGCTGGACTTAGTCGCATCCTGCGTGCCCCAACCGAAACCAACATTGCGGGTCAGGCCAATCGGATACTGCCCACGGTTCTCACGGAACGTATCTTTGTAGCCCTTGCCGAGTTTTTCGGCGGTGATTGTACGCATTTCCATCTGCGCTTCGGGCAGGGAAAGGTTTTCGTGAATCTTCGTCGAAACGCGGGGATCAGCCGCGCCACCCGAAAGATCGGTCAACGCGCCCCACATACGAACGAGCGTGTACGTCCCGTAATCATCCGGAACAATCGCCATCTCGTAGAACTTCGAGTGGTTCTTCGCGGCGTCAATGAAGTGCATCATCTTCGCCATGCCCTCTTGGTACGTCCGAGGCGTGACGAGTTTTTCGCGCATCTTCAGATTGATATGGGGCTGGTGGGCAACTTTGTTCATGGTCCGTGTCCTAGTAAGTGGTCCACCATGAACACGCATAGGCTATTTAGCGAGGCAAAGGATAAGGAGCCTGAATGGTCAAACGTCGAAGCCGTCGATTGCCCGGCAGGAAAGTCCCAACGGGCGACCCCAAACTCGAAAACTTCGCTTTCAACAGGTCACCCGTCCGGCTGCGCGCCGTATCTGCATTGACGGTGACGAATCCGTTGCTATTATTCGTGTACGCCACAACTCCGGTCCAAACAACCATGTTGGTCACTAAGTCGTAGACTTCGACGGCGTCGTTGACCTGAAATGCGAGTGGTGCTGGACGTTCTGAGAACGCTTTTTCACTTTTTTGCTTGATGCCTGACGTGTCTTTGTGATTGTATGAACGTGACTTGTTCGCTGACATTCTGAAATCCCCCTATCTTTGATTTAGACCATTATACTATCAGCGCGGTGGCCCAAGCCTTCGCCTATTTCATGGGGTCAAATAAAATGCGAGACGCCGTAGACGAACTTCTTGAGGGATGGGCGCAACCTAAGCGTGGAAAGCGCAAGAGTGTTGCGCGCATCCCTGAGCCCGAGCCCGAGCCGATTAATCGCGTCATGCGTGGTGACGGCCCGCCGCTATATTCATGCGGTCATTTCGGCTGGTACTCGGTCAAACAGCATGATGAAGCGCGAGCGAAAGGGCTTTGTTGTGCGGGTGCCGAGCGTTCGGGCCATGTAGATTGGCGCGTTGCAGGGCTTATAAAGCCCGTTCCTGTAAGCCAAAGACGTGTTGCCGGAGGCAAGATTGGCTATTCGGGGTTGTGCTGTAACACCGAAGGGTATTATATCGGCGGCATTGGGAATGATTGTCGGTATTATTATCTAGGCCAAGACAGATGCGCGGAACATGAGCAACCTGAAGAAAAATCGCCGCGAAATTGTAATCCGAATCGAAGAAGCGAAGATGATTCACTTGAGCCAAATGGCTCAACAACGTGAAATGTCCGTGGCATCGCTTCTGAGCGAGGTCATCATGCTAGGGTTCATCGCGCTAAAAGGCGACACGCCTAAAATCGATCCCTACGCCACGCTCGATATCGACCCTGAGATTCATATCTAACGTCCGCATGGGCTTGCCCTGCCCACGCGGTATTTCAAGAGGGTGCAGATAAGGTAGATTGAAATGGCTGATTCTTTGAATGTTCCCCTTCGCGTTAAGACTGATCGCAACGGCGACGAGTTCTTGGTCGGCTCGTTCGATTTCCCCGCAATGGTCGATCTGAGCAAGGTTAGTTTCTTCGTTTTCTACCCCGAAGAGGGCGGCGAAAAGGCGAGTCTTATGATTCGCCCCAAGGACTTCAAGCCTCGTCACCGTAATCCTTCGGACGGCCCGCCCGAACAGGAGTAAAGCCATGCGATTGTGCGCGCTCATCACGGCTGCGGCTTTGACCGCGTGCTGCGGCAATAAAGATGCGGTGAAGAAAGACCTCACCGTCTACAACAAATGGCACCACAATTCGGCCAAACACATTCGCGCCATGATCAAGACGTGCGAGTGCAACAACGGTATGTTCGTGGACCCCGATTGTCAAAAGGCGGCTGATCTGGCGCTCGTGCTCGAAGCCCGCGCCGATTGGCATTACAAGATGAGCCTGTTTAATCTCGACGTCACCAAAGTCCGGCCTGACCGTGAACCGCCGAAAATCGCGCCCGTCACTTGCCCGCTGCCGGAGCCCGTCAAGTGAAAATCAGCGACGAAGCGTTGAAGAACATTCTGAAGTCCATCGACTTCGAACGCCTACTCGATGAAGCCAAGGCCGAAGCGGGCGAACTCGCCGTGTTGGTCACGACGGAGGCGATCAACCGTTTCGGTGCCTCGGGCTTGCACGTCGCAGAGGAAGTTTTCGTAAAGGGCGAATTGCCCGATTGGGCCTCGCCCCGTATCGAGAGCGAATGGCTGGCGTTCATGCAGAACGTCCAAGCCGACGGGCTCGAAAAGAGCCGAGCGGCAATCGCTAAAATCAGGGAGATTGCGATTCAGGTCGGCGTCGAAGTGCTGAAGGCGTCGTTGTTCGCCGCTTTATGACCAAGTAGCGAGCACGCGGTAGAACTTGGGCATTGCCAACTTCGTCGCACCGCGAACGTGCTGAAACTTGTTCCAAAGGGGCTGCAAGGCCGTCATCACGTCGGTCTTGAATACGTCCCTCGCTTCCTGCTTGGTGCAAGACCTAGCAGGCTCGAACAGGCTCGTGCCCTCACATAAGGGCATGATTACGTCCACGGCTTTGTCCAAGTGCTTCTGGTACGCTACTGCGTACTTGCGTATCTCGTCCTTTACGACGTACTTGAACAGCCGTGTCAGTAACTCAGTCTGATACGAGTCGGGCAAGTCGAAGGGGTTACGTTGGCCGAACGCGAAACTACGCCCTTCGTATTGGCAGAGTTCACGGAAAAACTCTAACACCGCGACCTGCTTCTTCGACAAGCCCGGAAGCGTGTCCAAGAACCGATTGAACAGCGCACCGACCATATCGGCTTCGGGATACGACTTGCTCAACAAGCCGCCCGCTGCCGCTTTGCGGATCGTTTTACCGCAAGTGCGGGACAATTTGAACCAATCGTCGTCGATTGCTCCAACCGCTTCACTCACCGTTCTGAAGATCGGGCCTTCGTAGACGAGCCCTTTATAATACGCGCGGCGATTCATGCCGTGGTGCTGACAATAGCCCCACTAGCGGCCTTGAGCGCGTCGAGTTTCTTGCGCGCATCAGCCTTGGTGTCGTCCGAACAAACCGGACTCGACAAGATCGCCTTGCACGCCGCTCGACGACCTTCGGCCCATTGACGGTAAAACGGCTCGGGCAGATTCTTCGCGCTAACCGTGTTCATGGTCAAATCTCCGAGTAGAGAACAGCGAACCCTAGCAAATACACGCGGTCAGATGACGAGTTGTTCACGAACGCCACGCGCAAATCCGTGCCCGGATTGACTAGGTCAACAGGCAAAAGCCTATCGGCCTGATACCACGTTACGCCATCGTCATTGGACACATAAACGTCCAACGTCGCAGGCTCTTGGGCGATTGAAGTCAGCGTCTTGATCGCAGGCGTCGCTAACGTGACGCTGTGGACGTTATCGTTCGTGGTGCTAAACTGAGCAATCTGCCACCAGATTAGAACTTCGTCCGTGCCCGCAGGCGCAATGGCCGAGATGTCAATCGTGTCCGTGACCAAGAGGCCAGGCTGGGGCGGCGCGAAGTTCGTGTTTCGCGGCAGGATTGCCACCGAGTTTGGTGCGATGCCGACGGGCAGCGGGCCTACGCCGCGACCGATTTGGCAACGGGGCTTGTTCGAAGTGATGGGCGAGGGCACGACGGAGGCCACGTCAATCGCGGCCATATCGGTCGAGTTTAGAAAGAAGTTGTAAACCGCGTTCTCGTACATTGGGTAGCGAACAAGCAAAGCCGCCGCTGCGTTAGTAGCGACCATAGCAGGCGTGTCCGTCGGGCTGATTTCTAAAGCCGCGCCGTCAGGCGCAGGCACGATGAAACGACCGTTGACGGTGATCGAGTCCCCGACGGAGATAGGATCGTTGGTCGATTGAATCAGCCGATTCGTGGCGAGGTCGAAAACTGCATTCATGTTCGGTCAGCCTTAGTAGTCGATGTTGTCTGCGATCACGGCAAAGAGTCCAAAGCCCGTAAATCCCGCCCCGCCGCCGTCTTGCGAGATATTGCTTTGGCAGATGGAGTTGGCGGGAACGGTCCCCAAGAACTGAGCGCAAGTGCCGACGCCCGTGTCTACAAATTCAATGAAAGCGTTGTTCGTGATAGAAACCGCGCTGCCCGAAGTCGTAGTACCCGTCAGGCGAAGATAAAAGCCGTAAGCGGTGAAAGTCCCTTGATCATAGGGCTTGCCCAAGCCACGATTCCCGATGAACGCGGCGTTGTAAAGCAGGGCGTAATCCGTCGTAGCATCGTTCTTTTGGGTGTCAAACACCAACGCGCCACCTTCGGGATAGGACGTAGTGCTACGGAAAATGCCATAGATGACGTTTCCAGATACGTTCACGCCGCGCCATGCGACGGGCGTATCTGTGTCCGTATATACTCGAATCCCGCATCGCGCGTAAGAGTTGCCGTCCAAGTAGAAATCGACGTTATTGTTGCAAATCGAAAGTCCGCTCAAGTTGGAGTCGATGCTGACGTCGATGCCTCTTAAGGACCCGCCCGAAAGTGATCCAGAAGTATTTTTCAGGCGAATCGAGTTGCCGTCGATCTTGAGGTTAGACATCTGGCCCGACTTCACATTACTATCAAACCCGATTCCTAATGAATCGTCTCTCAGGACCAGATCATTGTGCGAAATCGAGACGTTGTAGAACTCGTTGCACGACAAATAAATGCCGATATTAACGCCGTCAGAAGCGTTGACACCAATGCCGCTGTTGCCGTCGAACTTGCAATCGTACAGGTTGCCCAAAGTGACCATATTGATCCCTTCGTCGCCTCGAATGCGATTGCCGCAGAAAGACAAACCCTTGAAGTTTGCCGACGTGGACGTGCTTTGATTGATAAGCGCGGCGCGCTCACCGATTAGCACGTTGGAGTCGACCTTTAGGGACTCGATTTCGGCACCGTTAAGGTCAAAGTATAGCGCAGTAAGGGCTACGAGAGTGTCACTCTCGCCGTTGATTAGATTGCCAGAAACGGAGCAATCCCGAATCGTGCCGTTGTAGCAGTTGAGCAGAGAGATTGCGGCATTACTTGATGTCGCACCTAGATTAGAAGCAACCAGAGTGTTTCCGTCAATCGAAACGGCGCGCAGATTCAAAGCACCGACGGAATCGCCAGAAATCAGGATGCCCGCTCTATTGGCTAAGTCGGACCACCCGTGAATCGTATTATTGCAGACGCGCGTGTCTAAATACGTCGCACCCAAAGCACCGTTGTCTCCGTCAAGCCAAATGCCGTATGCGAAAGGCTCTTGGGCCGACGTAGACTCGTGCGTGTAGATGCGGTTGCCTTCTACTTGAAGCCCGATGAATCCCGACGCACCGAGCACCTGCCTTTGTGTGTGCCGAATCGCCGCCGTGCCATTGACCTCGGATTGCAGGATTTCGTAGACCGAAGTGCCGTCGGGGGGCGTGCCCCAAGCCGCAGCCACCGTGAGGATCGTGGCCGTGTTAGACGCGATGGATCTAGTTTGGCCGCTGCCCGTGCCTGCGGTTATAACGACAACGCAGTTCGTGTATGCATCCACCACCCACGTCTTAGATGCGTCCGTCAAAGTGGAAACGCCGCCCGCTGAAGCCGTGCCTGAATCCAGCGGGGCTTGCAGCAGTTCAAGCGTGTTGTTGGCAATGCGGATATCCCGCTCATCCAATACGCCGACGCCGGAAATCACTACGGCGTTGATGCCGTGACTCTGCCCGCCCGTGGTGGCATTCAGGCCCGTGATTACATTGCCCTCAACCTGAGCAGGGTAGGTATTCCAGATGTAAATGCCATTTGAGGCGACGTTATTGGCCGACGGGGGCAACGTGCTGCCGTCGTCCAAAAGCATGATGCCAATGTTTGAGACGTTGTTGTTGGTGATTGAGATATCAGTCGCGTACTCGATGCCGATGCCTTTGGAACCTGAGTCTGTGAAACTCAGGACGTCGTAAGCCGCACCAGTTATGTACGCGCAGTAAGAAATGGCGTTGTCCGCAATCTTCACCGCTCGGGCTTTGTAAGTCGCGGTGCCATCCAAGAAAATGCCGGAATACAATCTCGTCAAGCGGTTCGAAGAAATCGTGCCGTCGTGACCGATGCCCGCAGGCGTACCCATTGAACCGACAGTCGTGTTAGCGACGACGTGAATGCCATATCCAGAGGGCGCGGTCGTATTGCCGAGCAAGTACCCGTCAACCGTGTTTCCCGAAACGTCGAACTGCGATACCGCGCCGAAGATTCGGATGCCGTCATCAGCAGGCGAAGTTATGACGTTGCCCTTGATTGAAGCATTATAAGACGTGCCCGAGTCTAAAGTCGACGCACCGAAAGTCAGTTCACCCGCGTTGATTTCGATCCCGTAATCAAAACCACCCGTTCCAGACGTCGTATTGCAACGAATCACGTTGTCTGCAATCACGAAATCTTTTTGGCCGTTAGCCGAGATAGCACCATACGCCAAAACCGTCGAAGTGTCGCTCAGGAAAGTGTTTCCTTGAACGATTAAGCCGTATTGGTTATTTGATGATAACGAAAAAGCATAAACCGAACTATTGATGAAGTGGTTATTGGTGATTCGGTTGTGACTTTGCGCCGAACTCGAAAATGAGATGCGAACACCATCGGCACGATAAGTCGAAGTGGACCGGAATCCAGAAATAGTGCAGCCATCGACGATGCAACGGTTGAATGCGAAAACACCTGCCGCAGGTGCAGCCGAATATGAGGCGGGGCTTCTAGTTGTCGCAATGGTGCAGTTACGAACGACCGTCCCATCGCCGCAGATGACCCCATAGAGGCCGTCCGTGCTGTTTAACCTGATTTCGCAGGATTCGATTACGAACTGATCGAAACAACTCACGCCGCCGACGACGTCCAAAAACTTGCAGTTCTTTACGGAACCCTCGCCGAGTGCCGTCACACCAGATGAGTAGAACCCATACTCAAAAGCCGTAGCCTTGCAATTCTCAAGGGATAACGAAAGATATTGAGAACCCGCGCCTTTTGCGATCCAATACCCATAGTAACTACTCGCCAATGGCGACGTACCCGTGAAGTCGCAATCACGAATCGTCAGGGTCCCGATAGGCTGGTCGATACGAATACCATGACCTGCGACCGTGCCGCTACAACGCTCAATCGTGACGTCCGTGTATGACGTCCCCGACAATTTAATTGCGCCGCCATTCCACGTCGAACCTAATGGATTGAACTTGCAGTTACGAATAATCAGATTCGATGCGCCTGTTACGTCCGAAATGGCGAAGCGCAAGAGTGCCGCACCGTTCGATTCGAACGTCAGGTTCTCGATGATGATGTCGTCTTGGCCGTTCAAGTCAATCGCGTTAATCACGCCGAGGCTTGTTCGGATGATTGCATCGCCCTCACCACGGATAGTCACGCCACCCGTGGGAAGTTGAATCTCGTCGGTGAGGTTCAAAACGCCGCGAACGATGAGCGTTTTTTTGACGTCCTGCGTGATGTTGCCAAGCCAAAATAATGCCGCTTCAGTCGTGACGAAGCAGGCTTCCGCAGCATTATCATCAGGAGACATCCCAGAACGCAAAGTCAGGTCAGGCTTGCGGTCCAATCGCGCAACGAAAAACCGTGCGTCAGACAGAACCACGCCGCCAAGTCCGTCAGTCACGACTTTGTTCAGCAGCACCGTGTTATTGTTGGTGATGCTAGGTATAGAAAGGCTGATCTGCAAAGTCAGGTTCGAGTCGATGTAGGCATAGTAAGTGCCCGCAGGAACCGGAACCGTCGCCGTCAAACCCGCTATCGCACGGACATTACCGCGAAGCAGAATATACGAATTTGCGGCAACGACAAGGTCGGTGCCAGATACATACGTCAGGCAACCTTGGACCACACCGGATTGACGAGCGTAGAAACCCGTCGTGCCGACTTCTTGCAGTACGCCCTCAACCTCATCGGATGAGTAAAAACCACCCGCGTCTACGATGCCGATGGCCGAAGCCATGTGCGCTCGACTCGGATCGTTCAAGTGAGCCTTCAAAGGCTCCACGTCACGATTCGGCTGAATCAACCCCGCACTAGGCACCGACTTAGCAGATACTTGACCCGCTCGGGGCGACAAAAGGCCAGGGTTTTTTACGCTAGGCATCGTTTACTCCGAAGCAAGCAACAGCAAACCGGAAGTCCGGTACACCGCCGCACAAACCGTAGTTCCAGAATCGAAAGCCACCGTGTTCTCAGCGTCCACCGTCGCGTATCGCGTAATCACGACGAGTAAGACCTCGCCCTTGCGATAAAGCGGGCAATCAACAGTCGATACGGCCAAGAACGGAAGCCAAACCTTGTGCGTCGCAATCCCCGAAAGAGGCTGCGCCATCGCCGTCGGCCTATACGAAAGCGGGTTAGCGACCTGATAGTGCGAACGGAACTCAACGTCCGTGTCTTTGGATTGGAACGTCACTTCCACGACGGGGTCCACCTGAACCATCGCGTGTAAGTTCAACAGCCCCGTGTCCGCAGAGAAATCGCCCACCGAGATATTCGCCGTGGCCGTCAAGAACCATTCGCCGCCGAAGTCGCCTGCGGGGACGTTGGCGTTGACCGGAATCTGACTCATGCCGTGCGACTCGTAAGGGAATCCATCTTCGACGGAACCCACGCCCGCAATGCCCGACCACAAATCACGGTTCATCGCAATCGGACGCACCGTCAGCGGTGAAGGCATACCACCTAAGCCGCCCGCCTTGACGCCCGCCGTTTGGGGCGCATTGGCGCGATAGTAGACGCCAATCTGATAGCCCGTCGCACCGTAGTTCGGCAGGGCGTCCTGCGCGAAATACGTCACGTTCACAAGCGTTTGACCTGCGCCCGACAAAGGACCGTTCGGGCCAGCAGGGTCAATCACAACGAGTTGCGTTGAGTCGCCGTAAAGCGTTGCCCCATCAATCGCTCGGGGGGCGAAGTCCACGCCGTCAAAGAGCGTCGGAGGCGTGGTGCCATTTACTCGACGCGGGAAAAACACCGTCTGGTTATCTACGCTGATCACGTTGTCGGTGATCGGCGTCGCCGCAACCGTGTTATTGGCGACGTACTCAATGCCGACCTCGCGCCGAGGCGACCTGAAAGCCGGAGCCAAAATCGACTCGAAATCCGAGGGACGTTGCGTCGTGTTGAGTTCTAAGACCGGACCACTCGCGTATATAACAGGATCCGGCGTGACCTCAAGATCGACGTCGTTCGTCGTGCCTTCACCCGCAGGGTAACTGATTTCTAACTCAACGAAGATTCGTCGAGGCGAGCCGTTGTTTGCGCCGTCACCGGACATAACGTGAGCCGGAGCCGTGCCGCCTGCATCTACCGCCGTGCTATTCGGACCAATCGTAATCTGAACGTGTGACGTGCCGATGCCCGTAATCAAGTCCACCGCTGCATCTTGGCTTACCGCAGCAGCATACAAGCCGTCGTCGTGAAAGACGCGCAAAACGTCCGTGACCGTCGTTCCAGCGGGCCAATAGCCTGTGACTACGCCGCCCAACACGGTCTTGGTCGCATCGGCCCAAGTGCCGTCCGTCGTCGCATTCAACGCCGCGAAGTCGATGTTGATTACGTCGCCGTTGTACCAACGATTATAACCCGCAAAGGCAGGCGTTACATACTTGCCTGGCTCGGTCAAAACATCGTCCGTCGGCAAGATAGAAAGAATCAGGCGTTCAATCACGGGCTGGTCGGCAAATCGACGCCGAATATGATCAAACTCTGCGATGAGTTCACCGCGAGTAGAAACAACGGTCGCGCGCCCGATTTCGTCGCAAACCAAAAACTGCGTCGAAGCATCGCCCGAGAAACTGCCCAAGTTCTGCTTGTCAGCCGTGTCAATCGCCCAAGTGCGATTCGTGCCGTCAAGCAACATCGCCATCTGGCGATCAAGTTCAGCCTTCAGGTCCAAGCCGCCCGGAACAATCTGACGACGAAGATCGAGAACGTCCGTCGCCTCAATCACGTCGCAGAAGTAACCGTCCGGACGATCCGAATCGCCCGCCGCAATCGTGCCGATGATCGGATTGACGAAAACGCCATGCGTCGAAGGCAGCGCACCGTTGGCGTTGTTATCGGGGTCGAACCCATTGCCTGCACCGCCGTCAAACGCATCGTTGCGACGAAAAACGAAAGCAATCGGGATCGCGTAAACGAAACCATCGACCGTGCCCAACGCCGTCGCTGCGCCCGAAGAACCGTCGCCCGCAATCCAAAGTCCCGGATCGACGACGCCGTAATCAGTAGCGTCCGAAGGCCCGCTCACCGTCGTATTGTCAGCCGGAACGAAGACATACGTTGCGACCGGAGAAGCCTGAGTGCCCTGCGCCAAGACGTTTGGATTCGATAAACCGTCCGGCTCCGTCTTGAAGTCAATGGCCTCTGCTACGCCCGTGACGCGAATACGATACTGAATCTGCACGCGCTTCGTGGACTCTGCGCCGATAGCAGGGTCCGCGATATCGTCTGTAAGCGCGACCGCCGAAGGAGACAAGACGTTGCCGTTGCGATAAATGCTCGCCTGCGTCGGCTTGTTGGCTTCGTCCGCACCGCCAGAGAAATTCGCACCGGAAATCGTAAATGACGCCGAAGCCGCAAGCGTGACGGCGTTACCCGCAAGGCCCGCGAGCGCGTCCACTACTAATAGATTAACCTGCTCGGGCACGGTCACATCAGCATAAGCCGTGCAAATGCCCGTGAATGAGTTTGTGCCGAGGTTGATCGCCGCAGCGATGTTCGCCGCCGTGATCGTCTCGTTCGCGCCAATCTGAAACTGATCTGCCGCAGGCACACCTGCCGTAGCCGTCAGAACCACGCCGTTAATCGTAATCGTATCGCCCGCAATAACGGCCAAAGGCGAGTTGACCGTGACCGTCGCAGACGCATGGGGCGACCACGAAACCAACGCCCTGAAAACCTCAAGGAACACGAAGTCCGTGCGCTTGACGCCAGGCGGCGTCGTCGGAAGGTTCGCTGAGTCTAACTGAATCAGGTTCGATCCAGCCGTCGTCGTGTTCGTATATTCGACGGTGATCGGCATTCCGGCGACGACCGCCGAACGTGCGACCATCGTGAAAGCGTCGGGGTCAGAAGAACCCGGAAAGCCGAAGTCGTTGAACGCTTGATTCGGAATCGGGCCGCGAAGCCAACCGGAGGGATTGACGCGCTGCTGAACAATCTGCCGAAGGGTTCGATTGACCTCCTGCGACAGATTCAGTTCGGCATCGAGTACGGGCTTGCCGGACTGATATACAGCTTCGTCCCACGAACGCTCGTCAGGCGACAAGTATCGTGAGACCGAGGAGCCGGGGAAGTATTTATTGTGAATCGCCATGACCGTTTTAGTCCGTCCTAAATCAGATTAGGGACGGGTACGCCGTCCGATTTCAATGGGCAGCGACGGTTGCCGATTAATTCTCGGCGGCGGGGGCACGCGCGCTGGTTTGTTTTCAGGACGCGCGATTTTCGGCTGCGAGTTCTTATTGCGGCATGGACAGGACATTCGGCACCCCACGGGAGTTTGTCACCCCTTGGGGATAATAGCCGCATTAGCGATGGATCAATCGTTCGGAACGGCCATGCCTTCAGCGTCAATGCGCCACGCGCTTCCATTGGGAACACCAAGTCGCACGGCTTCCTCCGCAATGATCGCGCTCGCTTCCGCGTCAATACCGTGAAGTTCTCTGATTAGCGCGGCCTTACGAACCTCCATGCGGCCAATCTCGACGAGCAGGTCGGACGTGCGATTACGCATCGCCGAAATCTTGCCCGACGTCGCTTCCGAAATCTTGCCGTAAGCCTTCGGCTTGGCAGGGGCGGGGGAGGGCACCGAAGGCGTATTCTTCTTGGACACAAAAACTCCGTTGTCTGGTTCTGGAGGATTCTACCGTGGAAAACAAAGCAAAAGACGATTTCTTGAACGAATACGCCCGCACTCGTCTAATCGAGTGGTGCGCTCAAGAACTGCTGGAAGGCAAACTCGATTTGACCAACCAGCCTTCTGTTTTGATCGAAGCCGCGCTAGAAAAAGGTTGGCTTACTAAGCGTGAGCCGCGCGCATTGACCGCGAAAGGCTACACGACCGCCGCAGCGTTTTTGCGGCGTTAGTTACTAAAATTCTGCTTGAGCAGATATTCGAGTTCTTCGACCCTACGCAGCGTCTCGTCTAGTTTTTCTTCGACCTCTGCGTATGAACTCGATTCAGGGGCCGAAGCCGGACTTACGCCCGCATCCGTCGTGGCACTAACGCCCGCATCGGGAAGCAAAGGCCCTACGAAATCAAGGGCCTGCGCTTGCGCCTCAACGGGGAGTAGAAGAACCGTTGCGGTCAACCAAGCGTTGAATTTCATCACGAATCCCGTCGAGTCGGCGGTTAGCGGAATCAAGTTTCTCTTCGAGTCTCGCCATCGCAACTGCGCTCTGCTGAACGCGGTTGTCTAAGGCTTCAATCTTGCTCGTGGCTTGATTTAACTGCGCGATCTGAATATCACGCTGCGCGTTGCCGACTTCGATCTTGATTACCCAACCAAGCAGAGGGATAATAGCAATTGTTAGCAGGTCTTTCGCAATGGACCAGACCTTTGCAGGCTCCGACGAACTTGGCATCTTTTCCTCGTGTGTAGTATTGACCTACAATGCTGATAAAGCCGCTAACGCCAAAACGTGACGACGACCTCTATATCATGCAGGCCAAGACGACCGGAGAGATCAAAGTCGGTCGGTCAAAGGACGTGATACGCCGTTTACACCAACTTCAAACGGGGTGTCCGTACACACTTCGCCTGATTCTTCACGCCCCACGTCAGGGTTTCCGTGAGAAGGCTATACATAGGCTTATGGATTACCGCCAAATACGGCGGCGCGGTGAGTGGTTCACCGTTGAAGCCCTATGTGAACTACCGCCAGAACTCTATGGGCTGCTCGATCTTGAACAGCGCGATTGGTGGCGGGATTAGGACAACTGCGTCAGCAAAGCCAACAACGGCTTGATCGGACCCAAGCCCTGCGACTTCATGCGGACCGCTTGAACGTATTGCAAAACGTCAATCAACTCCTGCACCCCGCATTGATCTTGCCCAAGTGAAGTGCGGTCACCTTGGGCGGCTTGATATCCGCACATCGTCAGGAGAAGCCGTGTCCCCGTCTCGGCCTCGCAGCGTCATCGGCGGGAGACATCTCCTGCTGCTTGTAAAGAGTCGAATTTGAGCCCTAATCGGCTATCACGCAGCGATCTTTTGCAAATAGTCACTTGCGAAAGGATTGCCATCCACCACGCGACGCCATCGAGCGGGTCGGCTAGTCAGACCCCAAGCCGCATACTTGACGGTGAGATACTTTTGATAGGACTCGTGCGGGTCGTCGCACTTGTGCTCATCCGGCATCGCCAGCGGGAAATACCTCGGACCATGTTCGGGCTTCGCAAAAGGCGCAATCTCCCGCGCACGGATCAAACGTGACAATGCGCCATGCACACGCCCATATCGAACGTGATACTCGTTTGCCAGCGCAACGCCATGCTCAATGACCCACCAGAAATACGCAGGGTCGTTCGCAGACACCAACGTACACGGATGCTTCGCGTGCGTTGATTTGTATAGCCCCGAATCGTCCACACCGCAAAGGCGCAATGCAGTAGACGTGATTTGCGCCGATTCGGTCACCATCTTGACGACGTGAGAATCCGCGAGCCATTGTGCGGACTTGATCGGGTCAGAATCGGACGCAAAGACGTTCATACGAGTTTCCCACCGTGACGGTGTGTTCGGGTCTTGTTAAAGGCCATTTTGAGCGCGACCTCGGTCTCCATATCGAAACCCAACGCCGTCGCCGTGTCCAACGCTCTAATAATAACGTCGGCTAACTCGCTTCCAAGCCCCTCGGGTTTTCCGTCGGGACGGACTTTCGTTTCCAAATGCCCCTTGCGAATGTCCTCGACGGCCTCGGACACTTCGGAGTGTAGCAACGCCATCCACGTCATCATGCGGGGGATAGACGGCGGGCTTTCATCGTCCTCGTGCCAGCCCTTGTCTTTGGCGACTCGGTAGCACTCGGCCTGCAACTCACGCAGATTCACGGCGTCAGTACCAAGCCGTTGTTCGGGTCAGACGGCGGCAACGCCATCGTGATATCGTGGAGCCAATCGCCCGCACGATTCAGCCCCGCAAAGTGCAACGTCGAAACGACCGGATGCGCGACCGAATCGTGCAACGCCCAAACTGCATTGTCGGGCATATTACGAACAGCCTTGCGGATCACTTTGCCAACTCCCCAAGCGTTTTCGGCAAACTTCACGCGGGAATCGGAGTCAGTTTTGTATTGATACTGCATTTCACACGCTTTCTTTACGCGCAGCCGCGTAGATTTCGGCCAGCGTGTATTCACTCTGGCCTGACAAGTTACCCTTGCCACCGAGAGATTCGTAGATTTTCTGAGCCTGCGACGTCAGCAGCGTCGAAACTTCCGAGATTACAGACAAGCGGCCCGGACGCAACATCGCCGGATCAATCTCGCCCAAAGGCGCATTCGTCGTCGCCACGATGAACGCATTGGTCGCTTCGCCCATCAAGCCGTCGCCCAAGTTAAGTGCGTTGGCGAGTGCGCTCATGCTCGACGCCTTGCGCGACGACAGAATCTCGTCGGCATCCTCCAAGATCAGAACGATTCGACCGGAATAGTCGTCCGCAATCTCAAGCAGCAGGTCAATCATTTCGGGGTCGCCGATGTTAGCGATTTCCTTGGGCGGGATAATCACGAAAGCACCCTCGATTCCGGCAGACATAAAGCCGCGAATCAAGTGCGTCTTGCCCGTGCCCGGAGGCCCATGAAAGATAGCGAGCCGACCATTAGGCTCATCGCTTTTCAGGTCAGCGGCGACCTTGTCCCAAGCCGCGATGACCGACGGCCCATAGTTCTCACGGACCAACGCCCTCGGGGGAATCTTGACGGTTCGGGTTCTCAGAGGGCTATCCGGCTTAGTCCGACTCACCACCGAGATCGACGTTCCACGGATTCGTTCGGTCTTCTCGGCCCAACCTTGCATCTCCCGAAAAGCGTTGAACAACGCCTCATCGGTCGTGGCAATCGTAGCCATCGACCCCTTGTAGCCGTTGTCATTCTCGGTGATTTCGTGCCGAATAAATGTGTCGTCGTTCACAAACGACACGCAATGCAAGTTTTGGTAATACTCCGAAGCGACTTTTCGCAGCCCAAACTGCGAGAACTGCTTGACCCACTCGTCAACCGGAATAGCCGACTTGGTTTCGTAGCGGGTTTCGCTAAACACGACCGTTCCGGTGTCGGCAGCGTGACGCGCTACCAACATGAATTGGACCTCAATGTCCGTAGAGAACTTTTCCGAAGAGAAAAACTCCGGACGCTTAGGACCGGAGACACTATCCGTCCGTGTGAAACCCAACTTCATGTTGAAACCTCCCTCGCCGGATATTCGATATACGCCATCACGCCGGAGTTATCACTCTCGATGCGGATCGTGCAGGCGGCGTTTTTAATGCGATCCAACTCGTCAAGCCACCCGGAGGTGTCCTTGTCCAACATGGACATTAGACGCTTGGAGTCTTTTATCTGCTCGGCACGGCGCGTGTCTACGACCTGCCAAATCTCGCCAAACGACGGAGTGCTATGGTGATCGCCATAGGCGCGCAGGGCTTCGGTGTCGCCGTTGCGAAAGATCGCCAAGAAATCCTGAATCAAAAGGTCTGCGGCCAAGTCGCGGAGTTCGCGCTTGAATTCATCGTCAGGCGACTCTTGCCCGACCCAGTCGAGCGGATTCACGAAAACGTGGTGCTCGAACAAATCCCACGCGCGGAGCAAGCCGTCACGCTCAGGCTTGCCTTGAGCCTTTGCGCGGGCAACGCAAGCCTCCGTCAACGCACCCCACGACAAATTGAACGTCGTTTCATCTGCGAAACACGCCCTGACCGAGTGCGTCAGGGAGACGGGACCGTTGATTGAATCGCGGTCCCACGACTCGACCGCCTCATTACAAATAGCCTGAATCGAGTTCACGGCGTACCCCCTTTGCGAATTAGGCTCAAGTGCGTCATCAGGTTCTCTGCCAACGCTTTAGCGGCGTCTTCATCGCTTGTGGTCGTACTGATCGACACGAACCAGGAGTTCGCGGAGTTCTTGCTCACGACCGCATGAGCGGTTTCAGTCTCAAACTTAGATGCGTTGTAGGTTTTCGCCTCAATCCACTTTGCCATGCTTACACCGTCCAAGCAGTAAGACGCCGCCGCGTTCAGAAAACGGACTTCTTTGCGGCGATTATTTGCACCTACACCATCCAAACGGTCACACCCCCCCAAGAAAACCGAAAATCGACGTCACTTTTCCGGTTTTTTCGGGGCGGGCTAACCGTTTGGATGGTGTAAGCAATCAAAAGGGGGGTTTGTAATGCCGACTCGTGACTATTGCGAGATTGTCTTTCACCGTGACTACACGGTGACGCTCTGGAATGTTTACTCCCAAACGTGGGAGCGCATGGCGAATCCGTCGGACGAGGTTCTGGCCTCGCTTTCGAGCAAGGAGCGGGACCGCGTGATCGCCCATTGTAAAAAGAGAAGGCGCTAAATGATGGGCGAACACGCCCGCAAGGGCGGCTTCCCCTCGAAGGAGCCTTCGTGGTGGGCACATGACGCGAAGGGCATTCCCTTGTGCCGAGTGTGCTCAGATTGTGAGAACGAGAAGTTGGGTCGGTATCGACCCGAGATTCTGTCGGGCTACACTCAACACGACGTTGACGAGCCCATCGAGGCAGATCTATGAATATCGCTTTAGCGAGCGACCTGCACTACGAGTTCCACGGGCCTGAAAACCACGTCGCCGTGCCTGACGGAACCGACGTGCTCATCCTCGCGGGCGACATCGGGACAATCTCGACGCTGCCCGATGCGCTGCGGCACTACGCTTCGACCGTCCCGCACGTCTTGTACGTCACGGGCAATCACGAGTTCTACGGTCACGGTGCCGCCGACCAAGTAGACGATTTGATCGCCAGCGTTGAGACCGAGTGCCCTAATCTCACGCGATTGACCGCCGAGCGCGGCGTGGTCGAAATCAACGGCGTGACGTTCGCGGGCGACACGCTCTGGTTCGGAGACCCTGACGGCCTGAACCAAATCTACGAAAAGACATTCACAGACTTCACGGCGATTCGATGGCGGGATATCTCAACCGCCAAGTGGATCGCGGCCAAGCACGGCAACGCAAAGCAGTTCTTTAAGCACGCCGCAGCCGACGTGTTCGTGTCCCATCACCTGCCGAGCAACGCGCTGATTACGCCGAAGTGGGCGCACAGCCCGATTAATCGGTTCTTCGCCAGCGAGGTTTTCAAGACCGCCGCGCACCCGCCGAAGGTCTGGTGCTACGGCCACACGCACGACCCGATTGACCGAGTTCTTGGCGAGACGCGCTTCTTGTGCAACCCGAGGGGGTATCCGCACGAAAGAGGCGGCGTTTATGAAGTCAAGGCTTTCACCATCGGAGACTAACATGACCTTGCCGCGTTTGTTGGGTTCCCTGCCCGTCCGGTTTAGGTGGACGTTTCACAATATCGTCGCGCACCCATTGAGTGAGGTCGCGTGGCAGATAGGCTGTCGCAGCCTGAGCGACAAGATTCACGACCGGACGATTCCTGAAGAAACCGTAAAGACGCCGAGCCGTGGATAACCCCTCTACGCCGAAATGGTTGGGTGCTTTCTTGTTTCTTGGAGTGACGATGAAGTTCTTACTCGCGTTGGCTATCCTGCTATCGAGCAATCTGGCCCATGCTGAAACGCCCATGCACATCAGAGTCCGTGCGCTCGAAAACGCCAAGAGCGTCACGAAAAGCATCTGGAAGGTCAAGTTGACGCCTAAGTCCAGCATGGGCACTTGTAAGAACAAGGCGCAAGTCAGGACTCTTTACTTCACGCCCCGTGTGAAAGAGCCGATGACCTTGGCCTATTCGGTGCCGATGTTTGACTTTGAAGTGCAAGGCGACGCAGGTATTGACAAGTTGTTCGCTCAGTTCAATACGCTGATTGACCCATCTGGTGACGGGTTGTTCGTGATAAACCTGTTGCAAAACAAGTCACCCGAGGACTTGACTAGATACCTGCCCGAAAATACTTCGGTCACGTTCAAACTCAAGTATCGCGGAAACAAACTCTCCGGCGAGGCGACGTACAGGGGTCACAATGGCCTGTATGACGAAGGTATGGACTACTGCTACTTCATGTTCAAGGTGACAGGTGAGCCTGTCGTAAACGAATCTTGCAACGAGTGAAGCCATGAAACTCACCGTCGAACTCGTGCCCGCGACTTCATGGGGCGACAACTTACGCTCGCATTTCAAGACGAGCGAGTGGGATCGCCTGCGTAAAGCCTGCTATGAACAGGCGGGGCACAAGTGCGAGATTTGCGGCGGCAAAGGCCGAAGGCATCCGGTCGAATGCCACGAAATCTGGCACTACGACGATGAACAATGCGTTCAGACGCTCAAGGGCTTGATCGCCCTCTGCCCGAGTTGCCACGAGGTCAAGCACATCGGACGTGCGATGGCCGTTGGGTCAGGTAATCGGGCGTTGACGCACTTGATGAAGGTAAATGAGATCACGAAAGCAGAAGCCGTCGCTCATGTTGGCGATGCCTTTGTTTTGTGGAAAGCACGCACGCAAAAAGCGTGGACGCTGGATATAACCTCGATCACCGATCACTTACCATAGCCGTCAGAGTACCAACCGCCGCCCTTGAGCGCAAAGTTGGACCGCGAGATAAGCCTCTCGGTGCTGCCCTCGCAGAAATGCTTTTGGTCCTCTAGTAACTTCTGGCAGGTCGGGTTGGGCGAATCGAAAGACTGAATCTTATCGAAGGTGTACCCGCATTTCAGGCACTTGTATTCATACATAGGCATCTTCAAGCCCCTTAGACATTCTAAAACCGTGGTTTATGCCCATCTCCCGATTTCACAGCGCGTGATTTTCGTGTGAGGCACAGGCGATTCACCCGTCTTGCGAACCCACAGGAACTTTCCATGGTGACCCCAAGTGCATCGCCATACATCGAGGTCCATAAATCGTTCGTGCTTGACCAAGCCTGATTTTTCTTCAAGCGGCTTGAAGTTACGACCCGAGATACACGCGACGGTGTAGTCCGGCTTCAAGTATCTCACGAGGTCTAGCAGGATGCCGATGCCGTTAGCCCGCAATCGATCTTTCGTTTGACTGTTCAGGCTCGAAAACAAAGCTAAAGTCGGAATGGGCGTCAAGTCAACGTGAAGCGCAGTACCGCCCTCGACCATCGGCTCGACCAGCGGCTTCCAATACGAAAACCACTTATCCAAGCGGTAGGCGCTGCACACGGCTTTCATCGTGGCCGCACTTCGTCTACTTGCTTCCGGCGCGAATAGCGGACAGTTGACCCAAGGGTCGTGCTGCGGAAACGTGCTCGGGCCAGGGTTCACGCCAAGCGTCAAAATCCTGCGAGGGCTTTTCCCATACGCATTCAAATCGCCGAACCACAACAAAGGCGCGGATTGCTCGGGCACGCAAACACGGTCGTAAGGGTCACGCCGCGCACGATCCCACTCGGCCCAAGCCGAATCCACAATGCATTCAAGCATTCCGAAGCCAAATCAAAAACGCATCGAGGCTCGGCAGATAAACGCTGCTCTTATTGCCGGAATGTTCTACTAAGTAAATGCTTGCAGTTAAAGAAGCAAAAGCCTCCAACGCAGGCAACAAATCAAGTTCGAACGAGATCAAGCCAAGGCTCTTATTCGTGGTTACGTCGCAAACTTCGTAGGTCATGTTTGTCACTCGCTTATCTTGCTGATCCACGCTGGCGTGCTCTCCCCCACCCAAGCGCCGACCGTGTTGAATTCTAAATACTCAACCGCCTCGTCATGCGCCATGCCGTCACGGTTCATCAAGATTTGCACGCAGGCATCGTAGTCATACCCGACTACCGAAGGCTGACCGCAACGCCGAACAATGCCTAATATCGCCTCGTCGAAACCATCGGCGAAGACTGCATCGGCGTTCTCGTCGGCCAACGTCTCTTCTACTGCGGCCCTCTGGTTATTTGCACCACGCAGGGCTTCCAACTCATCGATCAGTTCTTGGATGATCGCAGGTGCCGCGCACAGAAAGTTCGCATCTTGCGTTCGCACTCCGGCCCACGAACCGTAAGCGCCGAAACTCAGAAACAACTCGCCCGTGCTAGGGTCCGTCTGCCAAGTCCACTCGCCCTTAGTCCTAGAGGCAAGTAACTCTTTGGCTTTGGTGACCGCACTCATGCCACGGCCCCCGTCACGTTAAGTGCCGCCGAACGCACTTGAGGGACCGGATCGCGCGTCAGCAGTTTGCGAACACTCGCGGGCAATCTCTTGTGCTGATGGACTAAATAGATTCTGCGATGCGGATAAAACCGCATCATGTATTGCAAGAATTCCAGGTCTGTCCAGCCCGTAGGCGTCACGTCGTATTTGAGCGTGTATTCGATTTCGGCCTGCAAGATTTTCTTGGGCCAAGTTTCGATGCCGTCTAAGAACGCCGCCAAGTTAGAATCAGGCGTGGACAAGTCGTAGTACGAAATCGAAATCTGCGGCTCAGGCTCTTCTTGAACCACGGGTTTCAAGCCAAGCAGATACGAGTAGTCCTGAATCAACTCGTGGTCCAAACCGAGGCTTTGCTCGTGAGGGAGTAGGGCGTCAAGCAACGCCTCTTTACCACCCTTGATGCTTCTGCCACCCTTGAGGCCGATTCGTACCGCGTAGGTTCTCAGGGCTTCAAGCGGGATTTTCTGTAATGCTTCACGTCTTTGCATAGAGGCATGATACCACTACTCAGTATCGACGGACACACCCTTCAGCAACACCTTCACGCCCGCGTCCACGACATCGGACATTGACGCGCCGCGATACGTCACCGTCAAACTGCCCAATGATTCATGCAGTTTGGCAGCAGCGGCCTGTTGCGCGGGCGTCAGCGGCATGGACGAATCCAACTTGGAAGTGTTCGCCTCGCGCATGGCGTCCTCCATCGCACTACGCAGTTTCTCGACCGCCGCAAGCACTTCGTCCGTCGCGGGCGTGTCTACACGCCGCATCCTCGTAGAGCCTTCGGTCACGGTCACGACGTACTGACCGTAAGGCAGCGAGTCGTAGACTTCGGGTGAGTGCTCGCGCACGGGGACGTACCTACGTCCCCGTTTGACGTAGAGAGTTTGGCTCATTCGGCATCCTCCGGCGTGTTTGAGTATGACGGCTGCACAGAGACGGCCAGCCCCGCACGATGCTTCGACCTCATGTACGAGTCGAAATGCCCCCACAGGACGTGATTTAGGCTACGCGCCGAGCCTGAGTCCAGCCCCGCAGATTCGTCGCCCATTGCCACGGTCACGTCCTCATAGACCTTCTCGTAAACCGCGTCTTCTTCTGCCAAACGCTCGACGACGTGCCAGCCGTTTGCGACACGTCGAATCCAAACGCCGTCAGGTGGCGTGAACGTGCTCATTTTATCCCCCACGTCAGTCCTCTACCCTAGTTTTGCGGCAGTAGTTACACGCGAAAAACGCCTGACCCACTACACCGAGGGTTTGGAAATGCCATTCATGCCCGCTGATTTCACACTCGGCTTGCAGCGCATCGTAAAGCGGCCTATATTTCGCACTTAGCGGCCCAAGCAACGCCTCGCGCTCGGCTCGTTCGGCACGCTCTAGTTCTAGCCTACGCTCCCAAATCGTCATTTGCTCTCCGCGTAGATCATGCGAAACAACTCCTTGGCTTCGGTGGGATTCTTGTCCACCTGCTCCCAAGCGTGCTTGGACAAGTTCTCGATTTTTTCGAGTTTCCGAAGCAGCCGCTCGCGCTCGTTGCGGACTTCATCGGGTTCTTCTTCTGGAATGTGCGCCGAGAGTTCTTCTCTCCCCGCGCCACGGACCCAAAGCAGCAGCAACTCGCGGGCCTTGCCGCCGCTGATTCTTTCGGTGGCGTATGCGTCCAATATGGGCGACGCATCCAACGGATACGGCTCGCCCTCGACCTTACGGCTCAAGAGCATGATCTGACCGAGTTGGTCCATGACCGCTTCTTGAAGATTACGAGCGCGGCGAAGCAACCCGATGAGGCTCAACTTCTCGGACTCACAACGCAGGGCTTTCGCCAAAGCGCACGCGATGTCGGCGTGGCCTTCATGCCTGCCTTGAAGAAAGACCTGACCGTCGTCGTTCGGGACTAAGTAGCCTTGGACCAACGCCTCGATTTCTTCAATCGTCATTCTTCAGAGCCTTCTCGACGAACTCGGCCCAAGTCTTGAGCATATCGCCGGAGATGACGTTGCCCATCTTGAACGAGTAGTGGACGGTCTCCAAACACCCGCGCAAACGTGCAATCTCAATGTTGGCCGCGTCTAGTTTGCT
>Ga0194130_10001821_pt1 | contig 32760 bp, 28 predicted proteins | sample TA2KigsurfametaG_FD_160084 | JGI IMG/M metagenome (GOLD analysis project Ga0194130, IMG submission 160084) | Freshwater microbial communities from Lake Tanganyika, Tanzania - TA2015050 Kigoma 12 surface | ecosystem: Environmental > Aquatic > Freshwater > Lake | place: Tanzania: Lake Tanganyika...
GTGCTACAAATGTTGGTAATACCCTTGATTTGGTTTTGGGTTACTCTCACCATTTCGTTTTTGAATTACCAAAAGAAATCAAGGTCACTACTACCTCCGAGAAAGGTAAAAATCCGGTAATCATATTGGAGAGTATCGACAAACAATTACTCGGACAGGTTGCAGCGAAAATTCGCTCATTACGTGCCCCTGAACCTTATAAAGGAAAAGGTATTAAGTTTGTTGATGAAGTATTAAGAAGAAAAGCTGGTAAATCAGCTGCTAAAAAGTAATTATCATGGCAGGAATAAAATTATCTCGCAGAGAGCGAATTAAAAGAGGAATCAGAAAGAGATTGACCGGTTCTGCAGAGCGTCCACGTCTTTCTGTTTATAGAAGTAACAAAGGGATCTATGCTCAGGTCATTGATGATAATATTGGTAAAACTATTGCCTCAGCCTCTTCTTTATCAAAGGATTTTACCGCAAATGGTAACAAATCAGAGCAAAGTAAAGCTGTTGGTAAGGCAGTTGCTGAGAAAGCATTAGCAGCCGGCATTAGTCAGGTGGTTTTTGATAGAAATGGTTACCTGTATCATGGTCGTGTTAAATCACTGGCCGAAGGTGCACGTGAAGCTGGTTTAGTATTTTAATTAACACCGATCAATTAAACCAATCGGGGTTATCATAAAACAAAGAGAATGTCAACTATCAATATAAAAAGAGTAAAATCGAGCGAGATCGAACTAAAGGATCGCTTAGTTAGCATCCAGCGTGTTGCTAAAGTTACCAAAGGTGGACGTACCTTCAGCTTTTCTGCCATTGTTGTGGTAGGGGATGAGAATGGAATTGTAGGATTTGGCCTTGGTAAGGCAAAAGAAGTTACGGAAGCAATTGCCAAAGGAATTGATGATGCAAAGAAGAACCTGGTCAAAGTGCCTGTCATTAACGGAACGGTTCCGCACGAGCAAATCGGTAAATATTCCGGTGGATTCGTATTCATCAAACCTGCAGCTCCGGGTACGGGTGTTATTGCCGGTGGTGCCATGCGTGCAGTGCTTGAAAGTGCCGGGGTACACAATGTACTGGCTAAGTCAAAAGGTTCTTCAAACCCGCACAACGTGGTAAAAGCCACAGTATTGGCCTTGTCGCAATTGCGTGATGCTTATACGGTTGCTCAGCAGCGCGGTGTGAATTTAAACAAAGTATTTAACGGATAATCATCATGGCTAAAATCAAAATAACCCAGATCAAAAGCGTTATCGATAGAAGTGAGCGCCAGAAAAAAACCATGCAAGCACTAGGTTTAAAAAAGATAAACCAATCGGTGGAGGTTGAAGCTAATCCGGCTATCATCGGAATGGTGAGAAAAGTTAATCATTTAGTAGCAATAGAAAGTATCTGATTATGAACTTAAGTAACTTACAACCTGCAGAAGGTTCAACAAAAAATAGAAAACGGATCGGCCGTGGTACCGGTTCTGGTCGTGGTGGGACTTCCACTCGCGGTCATAAGGGTGCCGGCTCTCGTTCCGGTTACAAAAGCAAGGTTGGTTTTGAAGGAGGTCAAATGCCATTGCAACGTCGCTTGCCAAAGGTTGGCTTTAATCCAATTAACCGCGTGGCTTATGTAGGTATCAATTTGGATGCTTTGCAAGCTCTTGCCGATAAGTATAACTTAACTGCAATTGATTTTGATACATTTAGAGAGCATGGTTTGGCTTCGAAGAATGATCTGGTTAAAGTTTTAGGCAGAGGCGAGGTAACTTCTAAATTGGACGTAAAAGCACATGCTTTCTCAGCATCAGCTCAAAAGGCTATTGAAGCCGCTGGTGGTGCAATTGTTAAATTATAATTATACATGAAGAAGCTTTTTACAACGCTATCCAACATCTGGAAAATTGAGGACTTAAGAGCTCGGATTCTTTTCACGCTCTTATGTCTTTTAATTCATAGAATAGGCTCATTTATTGTAATTCCTGGAGTTGATTCAGCATCTCTTGATGATCAGCAGGCTAAAGAGGGATTACTTGGATTGCTAAACATGTTTGCCGGAGGTTCATTTTCCAGAGCATCCATTTTCGCCCTAGGTGTCATGCCGTATATTTCTGCATCCATTGTGGTACAGTTATTGGGTATAGCGGTTCCTTATTTTCAGAAACTACAAAAAGAAGGAGAGAGCGGTCGTAAGAAGATTAATCAATTTACCCGTTATCTGACCATTGTCATCACTGCATTACAGGCTATTGGTTATGTTCGTTCACAAATCAGCCCTGATGCCCGTTTATTGTCAGAGCCCTTATTCACGATATCTTCCATGTGTATATTGACGGCCGGAACTATGTTTGTGATGTGGTTGGGCGAGAAAATTACTGACAAAGGGATCGGTAATGGTATCTCGCTGATTATCATGGTTGGTATTATTGCTCAATTGCCATTCGGTATACTTTCTGAATTCAATTCAAGAATGGGAGCTCAGGGGGGCTTAATTTCCTTTATTGTTGAAATTGTGGCCTTATTCCTTGTGGTAATGTTTACCATATTGATTGTTCAGGGAGTTCGAAAGATTCCTGTGCAGTATGCCAAAAAGATTGTAGGAGCAAAACAATACGGCGGTGTCAGACAATATATTCCCTTGAAAGTGAATGCAGCGGGAGTGATGCCTATAATTTTCGCGCAGGCGATTATGTTTATTCCAACTACTATCGGTTCATTTTTTCCTTCAGCTCAATCGTCATTTCTGACATCTTTCAGCGATTATACGTCCTTGACCTACAACCTGACTTTTGCCTTAATGATTATTGCCTTTACCTTTTTCTACACCGCCATCACTGTAAATCCGGTTCAGATGTCGGATGATATGAAAAAGAATGGAGGTTTTGTGCCCGGTGTAAAACCGGGTAAAACCACCGGCGAATACATAGATGCAGTTATTTCTAAAATTACCTTACCGGGATCTATATTTCTGGCCATTATTGCAATCATGCCTTCAATCGCGATTATCCTTGGCGTTAACAGTCAGTTTGCCAATTTCTTTGGTGGCCCCTCATTGTTGATTCTTGTGGGCGTGGTCTTGGATACACTACAACAAATAGAAAGTCATTTGTTAATGCGCCACTACGATGGCCTTATGAAGGCAGGCAGAATTAAAGGCCGCAGTCCTGTTCAGGCCGGTGGTCCGGTAATGTAATTTGCATGTCCAAAATTCATTACAAAAATCTCGAAGAGATAGAGAAAATCAGAGCAAGTGATCTTCTCGTTTCAAGAACTCTTGCTGAAGTAGCGAAGGTAATCGGGGAAGGTGTAAAGACTATCCGTCTCAACGAATTAGCGGAGGAATTTATCCGTGATCATGGAGCAGTTCCGGCTTTTTTGAATTACAATGGTTTCCCATATTCTCTTTGCATATCCGTTAACGATCAGGTTGTTCACGGATTTCCGGGAGAGCACACCATAAAAGACGGAGATATTGTTTCTGTGGATTGTGGAGTTGTTCTGGATGATTTTGTTGGTGATTCTGCCTATACTTTCCCAATTGGCAATGTAAATTCTGAGACCTTGAGTTTGTTGAAAGTGACAAAGGAATGTTTATTTCTTGCTATTGATAAAGCGGTTGTAGGAATGAGAATAGGAGATATTGGATTTGCTGTTCAGCAACATGCCGAGAAGAATGGCTTCGGAGTAGTAAAAGAGCTGGTAGGGCATGGTGTTGGATTTAAACTTCATGAAAAGCCCGAAGTGCCTAATTTTGGTAAGCGTGGTTCGGGCATAAAGCTTGAAGAAGGAATGGTCATAGCAATCGAGCCAATGATTAATGGCGGGAAAGCAGGAGTTAGATTTTGGGATGACGGTTGGACCGTGAGCACAATTGATAAAAAGCCTTCTGCTCATTATGAGCATTCGGTGGCGGTAAAAAGGGGTAAGGCTGATGTTCTTTCAACATTTGATTACATTGAGGAAGTTTTGAAACAAAAACATTGAAAATTAAATTTTTTTTATTTAATTTTGCATCCCTATTCTTTGAAGCCGAATGGATTGCCAGGCTGTTTTAAACCGATTTTTTATCGATTAAAACGAAGCAGCTCTGGTAAGGCCCACAAGAATAAGTAAAAACTTAAACACGATATGGCCAAACAGGCTTCAATTGAACAGGATGGAGTAATCACAGAAGCGTTGTCAAATGCAATGTTTCGGGTCGAGTTGGAAAACGGGCACGAGATTATTGCGCACATCTCAGGAAAGATGAGGATGCATTACATCAAGATCCTACCCGGAGATAAAGTGAAGCTGGAGATGTCTCCATACGATTTGAGTAAAGGAAGAATAACATACAGATACAAATAGAGAAAAGATGAAAGTTAGAGCATCCATAAAAAAACGTAGTGCTGATTGTAAGGTGATCCGTCGTAAGGGAGTACTATACGTGATTAACAAGAAAAACCCCAAGTACAAACAACGTCAGGGATAAAATTAATAGTTATAAGTAATAAGTTATAAGTTATAAGTCTCCGACTCTCAACTTGTAACTTAAGACTTAAAACTTACAACTTCAATAAAATATGGCAAGGATAGCAGGTATTGATTTACCAAGAAACAAAAGAGGAGAAATCGGACTTACTTATATTTACGGTATCGGAAGGTCAACCGCTCAAAGGATTCTCAAAGATGCAGGGATTGATGTTAATGTGAAGGTCCAAGATTGGACTGACCAGCAGTTAGCATCCATACGCGGTTTCATTAACGATGAAATCAAAGTTGAAGGTGCATTGCGGTCTGAGGTTCAGCTGAACATTAAGCGTTTAATGGACATTGGTTGTTACCGTGGACTTCGTCATCGTAAGGGTTTGCCTGTTCGTGGACAGCGTACAAAGAACAACTCTCGTACTCGTAAAGGTAAACGTAAGACCGTTGCAAACAAGAAAAAAGTAACTAAATAAGATCCTAGATATCCGAATGAAATCATAAATTATTTCAAATTCTGATCTCTTTAATTAATAATTTAAGCGGATATGAAGTGCCCAGTCCTTGTGATACATACTTCATGACTAAAACAAGAAATAGATAGGAGTGTCATCCTGATTATAATTCGGATAAGTCTCATGTCTCAAATCTAAACTAATGGCAAAAACAAAAAAAGTTACCAAAAAACGCATAGTAGTAGTTGAACCAGTTGGTGAAGCTCATGTGAATGCTACTTTCAACAACATCATTATAACGCTGACCAATCTTCAAGGTCAAACAATCAGCTGGTCTTCCGCAGGTAAGATGGGCTTTAAAGGTTCCAAAAAGAATACGCCTTATGCTGCAGGTCAGGCCGCAAGTGATTGTGCAAAGGTGGCTCATGATCTTGGACTTCGCAAGGTTCAAGTTTTTGTCAAAGGTCCTGGTTCCGGCCGGGAGTCTGCTATCCGTACCTTACAGACTGCAGGAATAGAAGTAACCACTATACAAGATATTACCCCGCTTCCACACAATGGTTGCCGCCCTCCGAAAAGAAGGAGAGTTTAATAAACAATAATTAATAAATCTTTTAAAGCTAAGATTCTCCCGGATTTGCCGAGATGATACTTTAAAAAACCAAAAAAATGGCTAGATACACCGGACCAAAGTCCAAAATTGCCCGTAGATTCAGAGAACTAATTTTTGGTCCTGATAAGGCATTAGAAAGAAAAAATTATCCTCCTGGGATGCATGGAACCTCAAGAAAAAGAGGTAAACAATCTGAATATGCAGTTCAGTTAATGGAGAAGCAAAAAGTTAAATACACCTATGGTGTATTGGAACGCTACTTTGAAAATTTATTCCACAAAGCTTCTGCTAAAGAAGGTATTACTGGTGATAACCTCCTCAAGTTCCTTGAAGCTCGTCTTGATAACACGGTTTATCGCTTGGGAATTGCTCTGACTCGTTCGGCAGCACGCCAGCTCGTTGGCCATAAGCACATCACTGTAAATGGGGAGGTTGTTAACATTGCATCCTACTCTTTACGTCCTGGTGATGTTATTGCGGTACGTGAGCGTTCAAAAAGTATGGAAGCGATTTCGTATGCAGTCGCTGCCAGAACAATTAATAAATTCAGTTGGTTAGAATGGAATCCAAATACCTTGACCGGTAAATTCCTAAACTATCCAAGCCGGGATGAGATTCCTGAAAATATTAAGGAAAATCTGATCGTCGAATTGTACTCTAAGTAAGCTATGATATAGCAGATTGAGATTCAGAAGTATAATCTCAAATCTGGTTTCATAACTAATTAAACATGATGAGTATTGAGGTAAGATCAGGAATTTGAGTCAAGCTTAATTTAATATCTCAAATCTCATTTCTCATATCCGTAAACAATAAACAAATTTGATAAATGGCAATTTTAGCATTTCAGAAACCTGATAAAGTTATCATGCAGAAATCTACGGATTTCGACGGAACATTTGAATTCAGACCATTGGAGCCTGGTTTTGGTGTTACGATTGGCAATGCATTACGCAGAATACTTTTATCTTCCCTGGAAGGTTTTGCAATTACTTCGGTTCGTTTTTCGGGGGTATCCCACGAATTCTCCACCATCAAAGGTGTGGTAGAAGACGTAACTGAAATAATTCTTAACTTAAAGCAGGTACGCTTTAAAAAGACCGGCGATTCCGGTGATCACGAGAAGATTTTCGTCATCATTAGTGGAAGCGATCAGTTCAGGGTCGGGGATATCAGCAAGTTTTCAAATAATTTTGAAGTTCTTAACTCTGATTTTGTGATATGTAATATGGAAACTTCAGTCACTCTGGAGATCGAATTGACCGTAAACAAAGGCAGAGGTTATGTTGCCGCAGAAGAAAATAAGAATGCAGATGCCGCTTTAGGTGTCATTGCAATCGATTCAATTTATACTCCTATCAAAAATGTAAAGTATTCTATTGAAAACTTCCGTGTTGAGCAGAAGACTGACTATGAAAAATTAGTTCTTGATATCACTACTGATGGTTCAATCCACCCTGAAGATGCATTGAAAGAAGCAGCTAAAATCTTGATCCACCACTTCATGTTATTCTCTGATGAGAATATCATGCTTGAATCTCAGGCTAAAGAGGAAACCAAAGAGGTTGACGAAGAAATTTTGCATATGCGAAAGATCCTTAAAATGGAATTGGTTGATCTTGATCTTTCTGTACGTGCTCTAAATTGCCTTAAAGCTGCAGATATTCGTTCACTGGCTGATCTAGTATCTTACGATGTGGCAGATATGCTCAAGTTCAGAAACTTTGGAAAAAAATCATTAACAGAAATACAGGATTTGGTTAAATCTAAAGGTTTATCTTTTGGTATGAACCTATCCAAATTTAAATTAGACCAAGAATAATTATAAGCGAAATGCATAATTCCCGATCCCGAAAGGTTGATTGACGGTATGCACGTGCAAAACCCAACTAAAAATGAGACACGGTAAAAAAGTAAACCATTTAAGTCGTACAGACAGTCACCGCAGAGCGATGCTGGCTAATATGGCTTCTTCGCTTATCCTACACAAGCGCATTACAACTACACTTGCAAAAGCTAAAGCCCTACGAGTTTATGTTGAGCCAATCATCACCAAATCAAAGGATGATACCACGCACTCACGTCGTACGGTATTTAGTTACTTACAAAACAAAGAGGTTGTTTCAATTCTTTTTCGTGATGTTGCAGCAAAAGTAGCTAATCGTCCCGGAGGCTATACCCGTATCCTGAAGATGGGCAATCGTTTGGGAGACAATGCTTCCATGGCTCTAATTGAATTGGTAGATTACAACGAAGTTTACAAAAGCGGTGAAGCAGCTGTTGAGAAAAAATCAACGCGTCGCCGTGGTTCTAAATCAAAGAAATCCGCCGAGACTTCTGCTGCAAAACCTACTCCGGTAATTGCGCCTCCTGCTGATACCGAACTTCAAGAATCTTCGGCCGAGCTCGTTGAAGAAAGCCCGGTAGTTGAAACTGAGGCGGCTGTTGAAGATGCTCCTCAGGCAGAAACAGAAGCAAGGGATGAAGAATCATCATCTGAAGCTGAAGAGAAGAAAGAAGAATAAATTTTCTATAAAACTTAAAGCCTGCATGATTCATGCAGGCTTTTTTTGTTGATAAGCCCTAATAATTAAGCTGAGTTCAATATAAGGAAAATTAAAAAATAGCCTTTAATGGATCTCATACTGCTCCGGACGCGAATAGTTTCATTTTAAAATAACCCCTTACCAAGGAGGTTTTTGCTTTCGCGTAGGGTCATTAAATATCCTGAGTTCGATATATGAAAGACAAAGAAATACCCATATCATGGTTCTCAAGGCGCTCCAAATGGGTATGATTTGATTTTGGAAAGCAATACCTGCGTGTTATCGCTTCCTTTAGTCCTTTCCTCCGGAGTATTTCCGGCAAGAAATGCTACCTGATTTCAGATGATCGGTAGCCGGAAGATACCTCCTTCGGCAAGGTTTAGTTTACCCGCTGCTGTTTTTCATTGGGAGGGGCAGTCCGCTAATAGAACCCCAGGCCCTGTGAAACAAACCCGGGTGGCAGCTCTATCTTTTTTGCCTAACTGAATGTTAGGTGAGCGATTCAACTTTCGGCAAAAAAATAGGGCAGAACAGGGGACCAGAATAAGCCGGGAGCAACAGACCCTGCTTTCCAAAAACGGATAAAAATAATCAGCCTCCGGCAAGAGGTACTATCGATCTCAGGTTAAATGAGAGCTGATGAGCCGTTCAGCCGCTGAAAATTTGGTTTATCTTGATTAAATACACTTGATTATTGAAATTTGGTGAAATAAATAAAAACCAGATCCTGTATTTTCAAGACAAAATATAAGAATAGGTATTCTGAAACTATTTTTTATGCCAGTGGCCATCGCCTGTCTGTTCCTTAATCATAAATTAAGGCTCCACTACATCCCTGTTTCTTCAAATTTACTGCCATCCTGTCATTTGCTGGAATGCTGTTTTTCATATCAATTAGGATATAGTACTGTCAATTCGCGCTAGACATTGTTTGGCACAAGGCTTGATAGTTGAGGATAAATAACCTGTAACAAAATAAAATTTATATATGGCAAAAATAATTGGTATAGACTTAGGAACTACAAATTCATGCGTATCAGTAATGGAGGGTAATGAGCCTGTAGTTATTCCAAACAGTGAAGGTAAGCGTACAACTCCTTCAATTTTAGCTTTCGTAGATAATGGAGAGCGTAAGGTAGGTGACCCGGCTAAACGTCAAGCAATTACTAACCCAACTAAAACCATTTCATCCATCAAACGATTTATGGGAAATAGCTTTGGTGAGGTGACTAATGAGATTACCAGGGTACCTTATCAAGTGGTCAAGGGAGATAATAATACACCAAGAGTAAAAATAGACGATCGTTTATATACCCCTCAGGAAATTTCGGCTATGATTCTTCAAAAGATGAAGAAAACTGCTGAAGACTTTTTGGGTCAGGAGGTTAACGAGGCTGTGATCACTGTTCCGGCATATTTTAATGATGCTCAGCGTCAGGCTACGAAGGAAGCAGGAGAAATTGCAGGATTGAAAGTATCTCGTATTATCAACGAACCAACGGCGGCGGCCCTTGCTTATGGACTTGATAAGGCGCATAAGGATATGAAAATTGCAGTTTTCGATTGTGGTGGTGGTACTCATGATGTATCTATTCTTGAGTTAGGGGATGGTGTTTTTGAAGTGAAGTCAACTGACGGTGATACGCATCTTGGTGGTGATGACTTTGATGCAGTAATCATTGACTGGATGGCTGATGAATTTAAAAGCGATGAAGGTATTGATCTGCGCAAAGATCCCATGGCTTTACAGCGTTTAAAAGAGGCGGCAGAAAAAGCTAAAATTGAGTTATCAAGTTCTGCCCAAACAGAAATTAACCTGCCGTATATTTCAGCAGGTGATGGTATGCCTAAGCACCTGGTGAAATCATTGACCCGTGCTAAATTTGAGCAACTTGCAGATAACCTGATTAAGCGTACCATTGATCCTTGTAAAAAAGCACTCAAAAATGCAGGACTTACTACATCGGATATAGATGAAATTATTTTGGTGGGTGGTTCAACCCGTATTCCGGCGATTCAGGAGGCAGTAAAAGCTTTTTTCGGAAAAGAGCCTTCCAAAGGAGTAAATCCGGATGAGGTTGTTGCCATTGGCGCTGCGATTCAAGGTGGAGTTTTAACCGGCGAGGTAAAAGACGTGTTATTACTTGATGTTACCCCGCTCTCACTGGGAATTGAGACCATGGGTGGCGTCATGACTAAACTGATCGAAGCCAATACCACTATTCCCTCCAAAAAATCTGAGGTCTTTTCAACAGCATCGGATAATCAGCCCTCTGTAGAGATACATATCCTTCAGGGAGAACGTCCAATGGCTAATCAGAACAGGACAATTGGAAGATTCCACCTGGATGGTATTCCACCTTCACCACGTGGTATTCCTCAGATTGAGGTTACGTTTGATATTGATGCTAATGGTATTTTACATGTAGCCGCAAAAGATAAAGCAACGAATAAGGAGCAGAAAATTCGTATTGAGGCTTCTTCAGGCTTGACAGATGAAGAAATTAAGAAAATGAAAGATGAAGCGGAGGCAAATGCTGAGTCTGACAAGAAAGCCCGTGAAGAAGTAGATAAACTAAATGCTGCTGATGCTTTGATCTTCTCAACCGAGAAACAACTTAAGGAGTATGGAGATAAACTGCCTGAGGATAAAAAAGCACCTATTGAAGAAGGTTTGAAAAAATTGAAGGATGCTCATGCTGCTAAAGACTTCGCTTCAATTGATGTTGCTCAGGCTGAACTTCAGACTGCCTGGAACGCGGCATCAGAAGAGATGTACAAAGCCTCTCAGGAAGCCGGTGCAGCTGCAGGTGCCGGAGCTGCCGATGCATCTTCTGCACAGGATGCAGGTGATCAGGTGACTGATGTAGACTTTGAAGAAGTGAAAGAAGACGATAGTAAATAAGATGAACTCTTATTTATTAACAAGGCTGTTCCCCATCGGGGAACAGCCTTGTTTTATTAAAGAGATTTAGTATCGCATACCGGGGTAGTAAACCAATTGGTTTTTATATGTCCGAGATTTCGGTGTCCAAAGATTGACAGTGAATCGACCGACAACATTTTCCGTTTTAACTCGTTCAATAAATGTGAGAAAACATTCTTCTTGCTTGGTTTTTCAGCTACTTGTTAGTATTCTATTGACTTCTATGGTCGGATTTGCCGGTAATGAACCGATAAGGCTTAGGGTTGAAAGGGTTCAAAATGGCAATTGGGATTATTTCATTGAAAAAGTTATCGATGACCGCAGTCCCGAACAAGGATTTGCAAATCTATGGCACCGGGATGGAACCGGGAAGTATAAAAGCTTCTCCTCTGAAATTAATGGCGGCAGTAAATTGGCAATTTCAAATTTCCTGATGTACGGATTGCCCCGAAACCCGGAGGCAAGACCCATGCAGATTCGTATTCTGGACTGTAAGATCAGAGAGAATAATGAGATCAAGCATGTCTCAGGTCAGGTAAGCCTAAAAGTGCAGTTTGAAATGGAGAAAGATTGGGGAACCCAAGTTCTGACCAGCTATGCCATGAAGCTGAACTACACCCGATCAATTAATAATCTGGAGTCTATCGAACCTCATTTACGCAAGGTTCTTGCTAATAGTTTGAAGTATATTCATCAATGGGTTAAGAAGGAGTCTGCAACAAATATTTTGTTAGCCAAAGGGCTACAGCTGTCATTTAAGAATTACGAAGAAGAAGACACGGATACTATTTATTATCACAAAGATAGAGCACTGAGTTTTGATGATTTTCGGGCAAAGCCTCCCAGGAATAACAAATTTCAGGCAGCTATTTTCCCATCATTCGGATATGATTTGCATCGCGAACTTAAAGAAGGATTTATTCACATTCATGTGATTCTTAAAGTTTATATGATACGAAGTGCTTCCTGGGCCTCAGCCCTGATAAAAAGCAATTATAGCCTAAACCATGAGCAGCGACATTTTGATTTAGTTAAATTAGTTTCGGAACGATTTAAGTCAAAGCTGATTTCAGAAAAATTGAATCTTGATAATTACGAGGGAATAATCAATGTTGAATACCTTGAATTCTACAGGGAAATGAACCGTTTGCAGGACAAGTATGATCAGGAAACCAATCATGGCATGAATAAACCGAAACAGGACGACTGGAATCGATGGATAGATGCAGAACTGAATATGCTGCAAACTACCCCAAATAAATAAATCTTGAATAAGGAGCTAGCTGCTTAATTTGCCGATTGAATCCGTCATGCAATTCCTTGCCCTCACTAATCCTGAGCCAGAAAATTAGGCCCATAAATTAACCGGATATTCACCTTGTGCAACCAAGCTATCAATACATTCCTGGACAATTGGTTTATCTTCGGCATAGGTTACTCCAAACCATTGGTTTTGTGTTGGAATGACCTTTGAGCTGGCTTTTCCTTCCCGTATTAGCCTTTCAGCAACAAGGGGAATGAAAAATTCTGCTTTCGGATTGTCTGCGTTAGCCAGTGCAAACTCGGTAAACATTCCGGCAGATAGCTCGAATATTTTTGGACTGAAGCCCCAAAAATTCATCGACACCCTGGAGTTTGACCTGATCGGATACTCACGGCCCTCTTCTTCAAAAACGATGTTTTTATTGCCGTTCTCATCGGGTTTAAAATAGACTTTAATGCGTTCGTGAATTTCAGCCAGGTTTCCGGCTTCATCTACCTCGCAAACTCCCCTCGAAACATAACCATGTTCTGAGAGTGTCTTGTCGATCTGAAAACCAATCATAGAAAACTGAGTGTCGGAAACCCCATTCATCAGGAATTCATACATTTTCTCATAGGATTCTCTGCCATAAAAATCGTCGGCATTGATGACACAAAATGGCTCTTTAACCGCATCTCTGGCCGCTAAAACAGCGTGTGCAGTTCCCCATGGTTTCGATCTTTCAATGGCTATGTCAATTCCAAAAGGTTTTAAGTCGAAACTTTGAAAAACATAATCCGTTTCAATTTTTCCATTCAATTTAGGCTCAAAAATGCCTTTAAAATTCTCTGCAAACTCTTCTTTTATTACAAAAGTGACCTTGCCAAAACCTGCCTTTATCGCATCATATATGGAATATTCAATAATAGTTTCCCCATTTGGACCGAATCCATCGGTTTGTTTCATGCTGCCATATCGGCTGGCCATTCCTGCTGCCAGGATCACTAAAGTAGGTTTCATACTATTTGTTGAATGTAATTTTGTTCTTATCTAATTTTATCGAGTGCTACAAAGATAAATTATTAATCTGTCCTTAATATCTTCCACGTGGTTTTTTACCGCTTAACATACCAAATAGACCTCTTACGATGGCGGTGCCGATTTGCCGCGTAATTGGAGCGTTAATGATTTCCTCAAATGTGCTTTTTTCTTCTTTGGAGCTTGGTTTATTTTCTATTTCCCGTTCCTTGTCAGTACTTTCTTCCTTCATTTTCTCCTGGATACGTCGGGTCAATATATCATAAGCACTTATAGGATCTATTACTTCCTGATATTTTTGATAAATCGGACTCGATTGCATCAGCGTATCACAATCTGCTTCAGACATGGGCCCCATAACTGCCCTTGGTGGAAATAAATGAGTGGCTGCAACTTCGGTAGGAATTCCTTTCTCATTTAAAACGGTAATTAAAGCTTGTCCTGTACCCAGGGAGGTAAGTACCCGATCTATTTCATAAAATTCTGACCGAGGGTAGGTATTTACTGTTTTCTTCAAGGCCTCGACATCATTAGGGGTAAAGGCCCTCAGGGCATGTTGTATTCTATTGCCAAGTTGCCCGAGCACAGAGTCGGGAATATCCATCGGACTTTGGGTACAGAAAAAAACTCCAATTCCCTTCGAACGGATCAATCTGATAATGGTTTCTATCTGTTCCAGAAAAGCCTTTTGTGAATCTTTGAAGAGTAAATGGGCTTCATCAAAGAAGAAAACAAGTTTAGGTTTTTCGATATCACCCGCTTCAGGTAGCGTATAAAAAATCTCTGCAAGTAAGCTTAAAAGGAAGGTTGAAAACAATACCGGTTGATTTTGAACGTCTGAGATATTTAAAAGACTAATGACCCCCTGGCCATCAACACGATTGAACATATCCTGAATATCAAATGATTTTTCGCCGAATATTTGAGAAAGTCCCTGTTGCTCAATGCTTACAATTTTTCGGAGGATAGTACCTGAGGTAGAGCCCGATATACTGCCATAACTTTCTTTAATCTCGGCTGCACCCGGTCCTCCCGATAGGTAAGAGATTACCTTTTTCAAGTCATTGAGATCGACCAGTTGGAGTTGATGATCATCAGCATATTTGAAGATAACTGACATTACTCCGGATTGTATTTGGTTCAAGTCTAATATCTTCGAAAGGAGAACAGGGCCAAATTCAAGCACACTGGCACGCATTTGGGCACCCTTTTTTCCGGAGAGTGAATACAACTCGACCGGAAATCCGGAAGGAGTATAACTTTTATTTAGGGCGGCAGCTCTTTCTTCAATTCTTGGATTAATGAATCCCGCCTGATTTAATCCGGAAAGGTCACCTTTGACATCCAGCATGAAAACCGTAACACCGGAGGCAGAGAGCTGTTCTGCAAGCAGTTGAAGGGTTCGGGTTTTTCCTGTACCTGTTGCACCTGCAATTAAGCCGTGGCGATTCATCATTCTCAAGGAGAGATTTACCTCGGCTTCAGAAATAATTTCACCATCCAGCAAGGCGGCTCCTAAATATATATGCTCTCCTGTGGTAGAATATGAGGCTTTTATTTTTTCAGTAAAATTGGAAACTCTATCCATACAATTGAATTAAATCAGTTCGAATAAGGAGCGGAGTTGACCATAACTCATCTACTAAAGTAAATTAAAATGCACATATCGAGATGAGAATTATTTATTCTTAACATATTTCTCCAGCCAGCTATCCATTTCCCATAGCATGTGCAACAGTGATTCCTTAGCCTGATAGGCATGGGATTCATGGGGTAGAAGCACCAGCCGGGCAGTGGCGCCATGTCCTTTCAATGCGGTATAAAACCGCTCACTTTGCATTGGAAAGGTTCCGGTATTATTATCAGCCTGCCCATGGATCAGGAGTAGCGGAGTTTTGATCTTATGAGCATAGGAAAATGGTGACATTCGATTGTACACTGCGGGGGCTTGCCAGTAGGTACGTTCTTCCGCCTGAAAGCCAAAAGGAGTGAGCGTACGGTTGTAGGCCCCACTTCGGGCGATTCCGGCAGCAAAAAGTTCGGTATGCGCTAAAAGATTGGCAGTCATGAAAGCTCCATAGGAATGGCCGCCAATGGCAATCCGCTTACGGTCGGCAACACCCATATCCACTAAATGATTGATAGCGGCTTCAGCGTTATATCTGATCTGTTCAACAAAGGTATCATTAGGCTCCGCATTGCTTTCCCCAACCACAGGCATGTCCGCATTATCGAGAACAGCATATCCTCTGCTTACCCAATATACAGGTGAGGCTTTCCCAATAGTACTAAATTTATGCGGAGAACCTTTGGTTTGACCTGCAGCAGCAATGGTCTTAAATTCACGTGGGTAGGCCCAAATTAATACCGGAAGTGGAGGATCCCCCGTTTTGAAACCCGCAGGTAAGTAAAGGGTTCCGCTAAGGCTAATCCCATCCAATCTCTGGTAACTTATCTGCTGCTTTTTAACGCCTTTCAGCATGGGATAAGGATCCCTGAAGTTCGTTAATCGGGTATAGCTTTTCTCTTCCAGATTTATTTTGAAATAATTGGGTACCGAATCACTGGATTCACGACTATTGATCATGAATTTTCCATTGTTAAAAAAAACGGGAAGTTCATAATGGGGAGAGGCAGATCGGAAAATGGTATCCATCAACTTGGTTTTGATATTGAATTTTTGGATGAAGGGTCGGGCTCCTTCGGGCGAGGCCCCATTGCTGATGGTAAAAATACCCACATTGTCAGGGTCACTGATTCGCTTGATTGCGTTAAATTCAGTCAGTAAAACAGGTTTGTTAAATTCATTTTTACGGGTCACCAATACTCCGGGATCACTGTAGCCATCTTCATAATAACGGTCGTAAAGATTAACTCTGAAATTAACATTAGAGGGCTTAATGAAAGACCTTCTCTCAAACCTTGTCTTCCACCAACGTTCAGTCAGAATAGCGACTTTATCATCACCCCACACAATAGAGCTAAATCTAAAATAACAATCTGCGAGTTTGAGTGGATATTGGTTAAATGGTGCCGCCTGGGTGTAAACCACGTCCCGAACGGTTGCCTGCTGCGCCGGATTACCATTATCCAGTGCTTCTACCCAATAAAGTACCGCACCTTTGTCGGCACGCCAGCCAAATGCTCTGGGGCCTTTCGGTACTCCGTCAAAACCGGCAGGTATATTTTCAGCGAGAGGAGCATCATATAGCTTTTTAATTAATTTTCCATCCTTTTCAAAAATGGAAGTGGTAAAAGGAAAAGCGTTAATCGGGACTTGATAGGAATAAGGTTTGGTGATGTTTGCCAGTAAAATAAATTTCCCGTCAGGCGAATACTCCATCGATCTGATGATTGCAGGTTTTAATAAATTTCGTGACTCTCCAAGAAGATTGACCTCTTTTAATTGAGAGGTAAAGTAAAAATCAAAAAGTTCCTCATCGTATGGAGTTTTCAGTAGATCCTGATAGGTAGGAACAGGAGCGGCTTTCCCTGAGGTTTCCTGAATGAGTGGGGCCTCCTGACTTGTAGATGGGGCTTTTAAGGCTGCCCTCCCGTCAGGGATAAATTTGGCGATCATACTGTTACCGTCCGGATTCCAGATCAAGGTGCTGCCGTAGGTATTGTTGAGAAAAAAATTGCTTAAACGATGGGCTTTAAAAGATGTTAAATCAGCAAGCCATAATTCAATTCCTTTTGTTCCGTTTTGCAGAAATGCAATTTTGCTTTCATCCGGAGACCAGGTAATCTCCGAAAGATCAGCATCATCGGGAAGCCCTGTCAGCGAATATTCGGTCCCGGAATGGGTGGCTATGACCCTTAAACTTTTAAATGTTTGAGCACGACTCAGGCCATTGTTCACAGGATTTATTCGCTGCCCGGCCAAACGAAGCTCGCTTTGGGATAGTTCGGCAATGGAAGGAAGATCCTGTTTCTCAAGTAGTAGCATCCACCGGCCATCTGAACTTATTCTTACCTCTGGGATGCTTGGAGCTTCAAATAAACTGAGTATGGGTTGAGGAGGCTGTTGATATGCGCGTATATCCTGTGCTGCAAGAAAATTGCAATTCACTAGGAATATGGTCAGCAGGATGATGATTGTTTTCATCTGTATATCAATTGTTTTTAATGGTTTCACCTATGGTGTTTTGTTCTTACCCGATAGCTATTCGCAGGTGTTAACGGTAAATATCTCTATAATTCTTTCAAAATCACAATACCCAGGCCTTGCGCATGTCCCCCTTTGGAGGGGCTAGGGGGAGGATTAGTGCATGAGGTCTTTCGGCTGGTCGGTGACAACACCGACCATAGGGAAGGCTGGTTCAAAGTCTGTGATTTTTCTAAAACCACAATCCATTAGGCACCTGATTAATACTATTTTATCGATCTAAAATCATGGCCAACCTCAATACTTAACAAAGACTCGTAAATCAGTCGGATCACATTATCAACATCTTCTTTGTGAATCATTTCAACCGTGGTATGCATATATCGTAAGGGGAGCGAGATCAATGCAGAAACAACTCCATCGTTAGAATAAGCGAAGGCATCCGTATCTGTACCCGTAGAACGTGAAGAAGCCTGCCGTTGAAATGGGATTTTGTTTTTTTCAGCTGCCTTGATCAATAATTTATTCAAATTGGTTTGAACCGCGGGTGCGTAGGAAACCACCGGGCCTTTTCCGCAGGCAAGATCACCCTGGGTAATCTTGTTAATCATCGGTGTTTGCGTGTCATGCGTTACATCGGTGATAATAGCCACATTGGGCTTGATCCGATGAGCAATCATCTCTGCTCCTCGTAAACCAATCTCTTCCTGAACTGAATTGACAATGTATAAGCCAAAAGGCAGTTTTTTCTTGTTCTCCTTGAGCAAACGGGCAACTTCTGCAATCATAAATCCGCCTGCCCGGTTGTCAAGAGCTCTGCCAACATAATAACGATCATTCAAAACCATGAACTCGTCTTCATAAGTAATGACACAACCCACATGAACGCCCAATGCCTCGACCTCTTCTTTTGTAGTACACCCGCAATCCAGGAAAATATTTTTAAGCGTTGGGGCTTCTTCTTTTTCACCATTTCGCGTATGGATTGCCGGCCAGCCAAATACGGCTTTAACAATCCCCTTGTCGGTATGAATATTGACTCGCTTGGATGGTGCTATTTGATGATCAGATCCGCCATTTCTGATGACATATATTAATCCGTCTTTGGTAATGTAGTTCACAAACCAGGAAATCTCATCTGCATGAGCCTCAATCACAACTTTGAATGCAGCCTTAGGGTTAATTACAGCAACAGCGGTACCGTAATTATCAACCATATAATCGTCAGAGTAAGGTTTTATATAATCAAGCCACATTTTTTGTCCGTCCCACTCAAATCCGGTTGGAGAAGGATTATTAATATACTTTTCAAAAAATTCCAGTGATTTTTTTGTCACCACCGGGATATGCTTTTGTTCCTTTTTCTTTGCCATTTTTTTATTCTTCGTCTGTTTTAAATTTTAATCGTTTCGCTAAATTCTAAATTATACCGCTAAAATTGTAGTACACCAAGCATCAAATTGATTTTATCAGACCCTTCACTACCCTCATAGGAAGTATTGAATGGATTAATTAGGTTCGGTATAATGTACAAAAGCACGAATAATTTAGTTATTAATTTTGACTGCCTGAAATTCTTGGTTTAGGATTTTCTCCATGATTACAAAATCATATCCATCTTTATAATAGGTATGTTCTGTCTCTGTAAAACCAAACTTAGCATAAAATGTTGCTGCTCTTTTACGTGCATTACACCAGATCTTTGGATAATGTTCACCTTTGATATCATTCAATAAATAGCTTAAAAGTTCAGACCCAAAGCCCTTACCTTGATGGTGTTCTAATGTTGCAAATTTTCTGAGTTGCAAAAATTCGCCTTTCTTGAATAAGGAAACAACACTGATCAGTTCATTTTCATGAAACAAACCATAATGCATACCCTCTTCATCGTCCTCAAGCATGGCCTTGCCGAATTCTTGGTCCGGATACAATACCCTCCGGCGAATACGCCAGGTTAATTCAGGGGGTATTTGTTCAATATGTGACAAGATTAGCAGAGCTTACAAAGGGATGTTCCCATGTTTTTTTCTAGGATTATTGACCACCTTGTTCTCCAGCATTTTGAAGGCTTTAATCAGTTTTTTCCTGGTTTGGGATGGTTCAATAACTTCATCAATAAAACCTCGTTCTGCCGCCCTGTATGGATTGGCAAAGAGATCGGAGTATTCCTTTTCCTTCTCAATCCAGCGGGCATTTGGATCTTCGGCTGAGCTATTCTCTTTTTTGAATATTATTTCAGCAGCACCCTTGGCCCCCATTACAGCGATTTCAGCACTTGGCCAGGCATAATTCATGTCGGCACCAATGTGTTTAGAGTTCATTACATCATAAGCGCCCCCATAAGCTTTACGGGTAATGACCGTAATTCTAGGGACCGTTGCTTCACAAAAGGCATACAATAATTTGGCTCCGTTACTAATGATGGCATTCCATTCCTGATCCGTGCCGGGTAAAAATCCGGGCACATCCTCAAGGACAAGCAGCGGGATATTAAAACTGTCGCAAAAGCGAACAAAACGCGCACCTTTAACCGAAGATTTAATATCCAGTACACCCGCCAAAAAAGCAGGTTGGTTAGCCACAATACCGAGGCTTCTGCCCGCCAATCGTGCAAAGCCAACCACAATATTTTCGGCATAATCTTTATGAACTTCCAGAAAAGAACCTTCATCAGTAATTTCTGAAATTACCTCACGGATATCATAGGGCTGGGTCGTATTTTCTGGAATCAGTTCATCAAGTTTTGGTCTTAATTCATCCTTACTTTCATAGCTAAGTGCCGGAGCAAGCTCCTCACAGTTCTGAGGCATGAATGACAGCAGTTTTTTTACATGATGGATGGCATCGAGTTCATTAGTACAGGCAAAATGGGTGACTCCTGATTTGGAAGCATGGGTGGCAGCTCCACCCAGTTCTTCTGAACTCACAATCTCATGGGTGACGGTTTTTACCACATTCGGCCCTGTTACAAACATATAAGAGGTGTTCTCAACCATTAAGACGAAATCTGTAATTGCAGGCGAATAAACCGCCCCTCCGGCACATGGCCCCATGATTGCTGAAATTTGAGGTACAAGTCCGGAAGCCATTGTATTTCGGTAGAATATATCTGCATAACCTCCCAAAGAAACAACCCCCTCCTGAATGCGGGCACCACCAGAATCATTTAGTCCGATGAGCGGCGCGCCGTTTTTTAGTGCAAGATCCATGATCTTGCATATCTTCTCGGCATGTGTTTCAGATAGTGAGCCTCCAAAAACTGTAAAATCTTGAGAAAATACATAAACAAGTCGGCCATTGATTGTTCCATATCCGGTCACCACCCCATCACCCGGGTAATGTTCTTTTTCCATCCCAAAATCAATCGAACGGTGAATGACCAACATTCCAATTTCTTCAAAAGAGCCTTCATCCAGCAAAAAATGCAAACGCTCTCGTGCAGTAAGTTTCCCTTTATTATGCTGACTTTCAATTCTTGCCTGACCACCTCCCAATAGGGCCTGTTCTTGTTTTTTATGTAGGAGTTGAGTTTTCTTGTTCACAATTTTGCGGATTAAATGGAAATTCAGGAACTGTGAAATTACTAAAAAATGACTAAAGCAACCTAAATCCTGAAGTTTTTATAAATTCTTTGCATCTATTTGACATTCCATTTTTGAGTAATCATTAATCCTCCAACAGAACATGAACCCATGTTAAGTTAATGTTAAATAATCCTTATTTTAGCAAAAAAAATATTCGGATGTTATTATTTAGGCTATTATCATTAGTGGTTTTCTCTCTTTTATGGACGAATGTATTCGCCCAGCGGGAAAGGGATGAGCGCGCGATGATCCATAATTTCAAGGGTTTACAGTATAAAACTCCCGATTCATCCATTTATATAAATTTTCGATTCCGTATGCAGAATCGAATTGGAGCCTTTACCACTTCGGGATCAGATCTTGGGTTTAATGAATATGAAGCAAGGGTTCGTAGATTAAGAATGCGGGTTGATGGTTTTATTATGAATCCAAAATTAACGTACAGCGTTCAATTGGCTTTTAGTCGTGGAGATCAGGATGTAGACAATACCGGAATTGCTAATATTGTGAGGGATGCCATCATTTTTTATTATTTTACTCCAAAGTTTTACCTTGGATTTGGTCAGAATAAACTACCAGGGAACAGGCAAAGAGTGAATTCTTCAGGCCAATTGCAGTTTGCCGACAGATCCATCGTCAATGGGGCAATGACTTTGGATCGGGATTTCGGACTCAAAGCCTATTATCACAATAAAATCGGTGAAATGGATTTTCATCTCAAAGGTGCCATTACCACAGGTGAAGGAAGAAGTGTGAATTCAACCGATAACGGACTGGCATATACCGGAAGAATAGAGTTATTGCCATTAGGCGCTTTTACAGGTGAGGGGGATTATTCGGAGGGCGACCTGGAGCGCGAACCTAAACCAAAGATTTCAATAGCAGCAGGTTATAGCATGAATAAAAAAACAAATCGGACCGGTGGGCAACTTGGGAAGGAACTTTATAATCCTGTCGATATGGCAACCTTGATGATTGACGCCATTACAAAATACAAGGGCTGGGCTTATTCTGTGGAGTACATTAAAAGACATGTCGATAATCCGCTAAGCTTTAGCAGTTCCGGAAGCCTTAGGTATGCGTTTACCGGGAACGGCATCAATCACCAGGCATCTTATGTTTTTCCTTCTAATCTTGAATTCGCTTTCAGGTATTCGAGCTTGACACCCTCTATCAAAATCCTTGCTCAGGAAGGGAGAAAAAATATCCTGGAATTAGGGGCTACAAGATATTTGAATAAACATCGGGTAAAAATGCAGCTAAATGTGAATTATTTGGCAAATAATGGAAATTACGCCTTTAGAAATCCCGGAAATAAGTGGGGTATTTTAACTCAATTTGAACTGGGTATCTGATCGATTCTGAATAAAATTGATGTAACGATTATAATCTCATTATAATTTTTAGTATATAATTTCAAGTTTATTTTAGATTTGTAAATTGTTATCGAAAATAAATAAATTTAGCGCTCCGATTTACTGAAGCAAGCATTCGCCAAACAGTGGTTTAGTTTCATCTTTTTATCAATCTTTTTGGTTAAGATGATCATTTCCCTTGCGCCCCTGGCCTCTATTCATCTTGACAGCAAGATAATGAGCGCAGTAATCATGCAACTTGAAATCGAATCCAACTCAGGCCCCGTTGATCAGACCAAGGATTCCATTTTAAAACATGAATACTTGAATAGTATTTTTAACTTCAACTTCGAATACGCTCAATATCTCATCTCAAGTAGAAAATATCTTGCCATGCAAGATTTTCATATTGAGTCGTTTTTCCCATCCATACCCACTCCGCCACCTAACTGCTAGCTTTTTGGTCTGATTCCTGATTGATAATCCTTCGGGTTTTCAGCATCAGTTCCATAGCTAGTTCAATTTCTTTTCCATCTTTTAAAGGATGATATTTAAACTAGTTGAATTTCTTTTCGATCTTTTAAAAGATCGGATTTAAACTTGAACAAGGTGACATTTCATAATGGATAGGGAAAAGGGTTAAATACCTTTATTTTTCTTCCTTTAAAATAAATTTATGAACAATCTACAAAGTAATACTGCCTTCTTAGATTTTGGCCAATACTTTTCAAAAGCAAATTTATCAAGGGATTTACCCTCCAGTATTGTGGTATTTTTGGTGGCCTTGCCCCTCTGTTTGGGCATTGCTTTAGCATCCGGTGCGCCTTTGTTTGCCGGAGTACTAACCGGAATTGTTGGTGGAATTGTAGTGTCGGTAGTCAGCGGATCTCAATTGAGTGTAAGCGGGCCTGCTGCAGGCTTAACCGTAATCGTTTTTGGAGCAATTGCCTCCTTAGGTTCCTACCAGACTTTCTTGCTTGCCGTAGTTATTGCCGGAGTCATCCAGATTTTTCTGGGAATTTTAAAAGCGGGAATTATTGCAAACTATTTTCCTTCATCTGTTATAGAAGGAATACTTGCAGCCATTGGCATAATATTGATTCTGAAGCAATTACCTCATGCCCTGGGAATAGATTCTGATTTTGAGGGGGATGAAAGTTTTTTTCAGGCAGATCATGAAAATACATTCACCGCCATTTATGGGGCAGTTAACAAACTTTCATACGGTGCAGTAATCATCAGTGTAGTTTCCTTGTTGATCATGATCTTCTGGCCTAAGATAAAAAGACTCTCAGCGATACCTGCCCCGGTAATCGTGGTGGTTCTGGGTATCGTTATGGGTGTTTTATTTCAAAATACGGGCATCGCATTAAGTTCCAAACAGTTGGTGACAATCCCCATTGTAAGCTCCTTTGAACAATTTATAGGCTTGTTTTCATACCCGGATTTTAGTCAGGTAACGAATCAGCAAGTTTGGACGGTAGCGATTACCTTGGCAGTTGTAGCGAGCATTGAAACTCTTTTGAGTATTGAGGCGGTTGATAAAATAGATCCGCTGAAAAGAATTTCACCAACCAACAGGGAGCTTGTTGCTCAGGGTTTCGGAAATATAGCAAGTGGCATGTTAGGAGGAATGCCCATGACTTCAGTTATTGTAAGATCTTCCCTGAATGTAAATTCAGGAGGAAAAACAAAGATGTCGGCAATTTTTCATGGATTTTGGCTTTTATTATCCTTGCTTTTTATTCCGATGATCCTGAATAAAATTCCTTTGGCTTGTCTTGCGGCCATCCTTCTGATCACCGGGTACAAGCTCGCTAAAATCGATTTATTCAAGAAAATGTATCAGAGTGGTAAAGATCAGTTTATCCCCTTTTTGGTGACCGTGTTGGCTATCGTCTTTACCGACTTATTAAAAGGTGTAGCCATCGGAATGCTGGTTGGTATTTTCTATATTTTGAAAACCAATCTTCGAAATCCTTATTTTTACAAATTTGAGCAAAGTGACGGCAAAGATATGATCCGGATTAAACTGGCACAGGAAGTATCCTTTTTAAACAAAGCAGCCATTCAATATACCTTGAAAAATCTTCCTGAAGGCTCACATGTTATTATTGATGGTACAGAATCCATGTTTATAGACCGGGATGTACTTGAAATAATTCACAACTTTAAACATCATGCCTTTTCTAAAGGAACTGTAGTAGAAATTTTAAATGTGAAAAAGCAGTACTATATCCCAAATCTTAATGAATTAATTTATAATCCAATAAAAAATAAAGAACATGCCTAAAGAAAATAGAAATAAGAATGCTACTCAATTGCCCGAAGTTAAATCAGAAAAGCAAAAGCGGACCTACCAAGATCTGTTAAAAGGCAATAGAAATTGGGTAAAAGCCGAAACGGAAAAGGATCCCAGTTTCTTTGATAAGTTAGCCGCCGGTCAGGAGCCGGACGTTCTTTGGATCGGTTGCTCTGACAGTCGGGTGCCTGCAAATGAGGTGACCAATACTCGTCCGGGGCAAGTATTTGTTCACCGGAACATTGCCAACGTGTGCTTACATTCAGATATGAATATACTTAGTGTGCTCGATTATGCGGTAAACGTATTGAAGGTAAAGCATGTTATTGTTTCAGGACACTATGGTTGCGGTGGGGTTGCTGCCGCGCTTAGTAATCAGCAATTTGGCCTTATCGATAATTGGCTCAGGCATATTAAGGATGTTTATCGTTTGCATAGCCATGAACTCGACCGAATTACAGATCATCAAAGCAAATTGAATCGCCTGGTTGAACTGAATGTGGTAGAACAGGTATACAATTTATGTAAAACCACCATCGTTCAAAATGCCTGGAGAGAACGTGATGATTTGGAATTACATGGCTGGGTTATTGATTTGAAAACCGGTCTCGTAAAAGACTTAAAGGTAACTACCAAATCAACTGAGAATGTTGGTAAGGTGTTTAAACTAGATGAATCGAAGTTAAAATAGAATACAGACCACTCCCCCCAGTGGTCGGTGTGGTCACCGTAGCCCTGTTGTTGGTGTTGTCACCGTACCCCTGTGGTCGGTGTTATCACCATAGCCCTGTGATCGGTGTTGTCACCGTAGCCCTGTGGTCGGTGTTGTCACCATAACCCTGTGATCGGGGTGGTCACCATAGCCCTGTGGTCGGTGTGGTCACCATACCCCTGTGGTCGGTGTTGTCACCATACCCCAGTGGTCGGTGTTGTCACCATACCCCTGTGGTCGGTGTTGTCACCATACCCCTGTGGTCGGTGTTATCACCATAGCCCTGTGATCGGTGTGGTCACCATAGCCCTGTGATCGGTATTGTCACCGTACCCCTGTGGTCGGTGTTGTCACCGTACCCCTGTGGTCGGTGTTGTCACCGTACTACTACCCCCTGTGATCGGTATTGTCACCGTACCCCTGTGGTCGGTGTTGTCACCGTACCCCTGTGGTCGGTGTTGTCACCGTACTACTACCCCCTGTGATCGGTATTGTCACCGTACCACTACCCCCTGTGATCGGTTTTATCACCGTACCACTCCTCAAAGCTCCTTTGACACTGGTTATTCTTTATCCAAAAATGGATAACGATAATCTTTAGGAGGGTCAAAGCTTTCTTTAATCGTTCTTGGAGATACCCATCGTAATAAATTAATCATGGATCCGGCTTTATCATTCGTCCCCGATCCTCTGGCACCTCCAAATGGCTGCTGCCCTACCACTGCGCCTGTACACTTATCGTTGATATAAAAATTACCTGCTGCATTTTTCAAGGCATGTGTGGCCTCAGTCAGAACATAACGATCTTGTGCAAAAACCGCCCCGGTCAAGGCATAATTGGAAGTTTGATCGATGATTTTAAGTGTTTTTTCAAATTCGCTGTCTTCAAAAATGTAGATGGTAAGAATGGGTCCGAATAACTCTTCACACATCGTGACATAAAATGGATCTTTTGTCAACAAGATGGTGGGCTCAATGAAATAGCCCTTGGTTTTGTCATAATTACCTCCGGCAATAATTTCCAGATCATTATCATTTTTTGCCCTTTCAATATAGGCGACCAGTTTATCGAATGATTTTTCATCAATGACTGCATTGATAAAGTTACCGAAATCTTCGGTCGGACCCATTTTCAGGCTAGCCAGATCCCGCATTAAAATCGAATTTATTTGAGGCCATACGGAAGCCGCAATGTATACCCTTGAGGCTGCAGAGCATTTCTGACCCTGATATTCAAAGGCAGCTCGCAGGATAGCCGTGGCGGAGGCCTCCACATCCGCCGAACCATGCACCAGAATAAAATCTTTTCCGCCGGTTTCTCCTACAATTCTGGGGTAAGATCTGTACAAGTGAATGTGATTGCCGATTGTTTTCCAAATATCTTGAAATACCGCTGTCGATCCGGTAAAATGAATACCTGCAAAGTCAGGGTGATTAAATATGACTTCTGCTGCAATCGGTCCCGGAACATAAACCAGGTTGATGACCCCCTCAGGTAAACCCGCTTCCTTGAAAATCTGCATCAATACATTGGCAGAATAAATCTGAGTGTTGGCCGGCTTCCAAACCACCACATTGCCCATCATAGCTGCAGAAGTAGGCAGATTTCCTGCAATGGCCGTGAAGTTAAAGGGAGTCAGGGCAAAAACAAATCCTTCAAGCGGCCTTTGTTCCACACGATTCCAGCTACCTTTGGGCGATACAGGCGGCTGCTGTGCATAAATTTCACACATATAGCTGACGTTGAACCGCAAGAAATCAATGAGCTCACAAGCTGCATCAATCTCTGCCTGATAGGCATTTTTTGATTGACCTAACATAGTGGCCGCATTCAGTTTATAACGATAAGGCCCTGCAATCAGGTCGGCAGCCTTTAAAAAAATGGCTGCACGTTGTTCCCATGGTAAATTTTCCCAGGCCGATTTAGCCTTTAAAGCAGTATTAATGGCCATACCAACATGTTCATGACTTCCTTCATGATATTTCCCAAGCAAGTGCTGATGATCATGAGGAGGAAAAATATTAACCTGTTTTTGAGTTCTGACTTCTTCAGCGCCAATATACATTGGAATGTCAATCACCCTTGAGCGAGCCGCTTCAATAGCCTCTTGTAATAATTTTCGTTCTTTAGATCCCGGTGCATAATTCAAAACCTGCTCATTCACCGGATCAGGAACATTGAAAAATCCTTTAAGCATAATTGGTTAATTAGTTAGGTCAAAGATAAAGTTTTAGATTAACCTGAGATTGATATAAGAAAGATAAAAAAATGTCATTTTAATTGATTTCAAGATTCTGCGGACTCATATGATTTGATTTTGGAAACCAATACCTGCGTTTTATAGCTCATTTCAGCCCTTTCCTCCGGGGTATTTCCGGCAAGAAATGCTACCTGATATCAGATAATCCCTAGCCGGAAGATACCTCCTTCGGCAAGGTTTAGTATACCCGATGCTGTTCCCCTGTGGTCGTCCCCTGTGGTCGTCCCCTGTGGTCGGTGTTGTCACCGTACCCCTGTGGTCGGTGTTGTCACCGTACCACTTCCCCTAGAGTCAGTGTTGTCACCCTACCACGCACTCAATCCCCAAATCAATCTTTCATCAGAAATTTCTTATGCTTGATTCTGATACCATGACTAGCTTCCAATCAATTATGTATTTTTGCATTAAGTTCAATGATGAAATTACTCCGACTGCTCTTATTTCCATTTTCTATTCTCTATGCCATTGGAGTGATAGCCCGTAATCTGGCTTACGATCTGGGTATTTTCAAATCTCAGCAATTTGATTTGCCGGTCATTTCCATTGGAAATTTATCCGTCGGTGGTTCGGGGAAAAGTCCGATGACCGAATACCTGATCCGTTTATTGAAAGATAAGTATAAACTCGCCACATTAAGCAGGGGTTATGGTCGGAAAACATCGGGCTTTCGACTGGTAGATTTGAATTCCATGAGTTCCGAATCGGGTGATGAACCCCTGCAGTTTAAACGTAAATTCCGGGATATTACCGTTGCCGTTTGTGAGAACAGGGTAGAGGGGATCAATCGTTTAATATCAGATCACGAACTAATCCTGCTCGATGATGCTTTTCAGCATCGGGCCCTAAAACCGGGATTAAGCCTCCTGCTGTTCGACTATCGCACTTTGTTTGAACCACAATGGTTTTTACCTACAGGCGATTTACGGGAGTCCATGTGGTCTGCTCATCGTGCTGATCTGATCATTATTTCAAAGTGTCCTCAAAATCTGCAAGCAGACCAAGAGCAGTTGATTCGAAGCAGATTTCAAAATAAGCAGGTGTTTTTTTCTTATTTGAGTTATGGGAATTTGAAATCAGTAGATGGGCAAATTCCCGACAAGGATCTGTATTCTATTAATAAAAAAACCAAGATTATTGTTTTAAGCGGGATCGCGAATGCGGCTCCATTACTCAATGAATTAGCCTCCTATGGGCCCGACGTGATCCATCATGAATATCCGGATCATCATCAGTTCAGCGAAAAAAATATCACTAAACTTGTAAATACATTCCATGGCCTTAGCGGGGATGATAAGTTGATCATCACCACCGAAAAGGATGCCCAACGTTTAAACACGGAAGTATTCAGAGAAAAGTTAAAAGGAATTAACGTATATTTTCTTCCGGTTGAAGCCAGATTTAAGGAGCCTGAAAGGACGGAATTTAATAATTTAATAGAAGGATATGCATCAAAAATTGGAGGCAACTACCGAATACATCAGGAAAAAGATAGGTGATTTTGAGCCTGAAGTCGGAATTATTTTGGGTACAGGTCTGGGAGGTTTGGTAGATGAGATTGAAATTCAGCACAGTTTGTTGTACGCTGACATTCCTGATTTTCCGATTTCAACCCTTGAATTCCATTCCGGGAAATTAATATTTGGCATGCTGAGTGGGAAAAAGCTTGTTGCCATGCAGGGGCGTCTTCATTATTATGAAGGTTATGACATGAAGGAAATCACCTTTCCTGTCCAGGTAATGAAGATGCTTGGCATTCAAAAATTACTTGTTTCCAATGCAAGTGGGGCCTTAAATCCGGAGTACCGAAAAGGTGATTTGATGATTATTCATGATCACATCAATATGCAGAGTGATAATCCCTTACGTGGCAGAAATTCGGAAAGCCTGGGTCCGCGTTTCCCGGATATGAGTGAACCCTATGACCGCGATCTTATTTCCAAGGGAATGGACATTGCAAAAAGAAACCACCTCCGATGTCATCAGGGGGTTTATGTTTCGGTAAATGGCCCAAATCTCGAAACCAGAGCTGAATATCGGTTTTTACGAATTATTGGCGCCGATGCTGTTGGGATGAGTACTGTACCTGAGGTAATTGTGGCCAGGCACATGTCGCTCCCGGTTTTTGCCATTTCTGTATTAACCGATGAGGGTTTTCCGGATACCTTAAAACCGGTATCTCTTGAAGAAATCCTGCAGATTGCCAGGGAAGCCGAACCTAAAATGACCCAAATATTAAAAGACCTCATTCTGGAACTTTAATGATCAATCGCTCAGTCCTTATTTTCTTTTTTATGCTGTATCTCGCTCATACAGATGCAATTGCGCAAAGGACAATCAGGGCGCAGGGAAGTGTTGGTTCATCAGGTATGACACGTCAAACCGGCGAGCGGGACACCTCACTCAATAAAACCAGTGATGCGGACTCCGTTTACTACTATGCCAGAGATATTCGTTATACCAACCTAAAATTACTCAAGGAAGGTACGCAGACCAGTGGACTGGATACCGCCCTGTATAATTTCCAGAATTATAGCCCTCTGTACCAGCCGAAGATGCCTACTATCGGACTAGGGAATAATGGTATTGCTTATCGGGAGCTGCTTTTTAATCCCAGAAAAACCATTGGATTTGATGCCGGCTTTCATAGTCTTGATCTCTATCGATTGGTTCAGGATTCCTTAAAATTTTATCGGGCTAAATCCCCCTATACGGAATTGTATTACGTTAATGGAAGAATACATGAACAAACTTTTAAGGTTACTCACTCTCAGAACATAAAACCTAATTTAAACTTTGGGGCTCAATATAACCGCCTCTCCGGGGATGGTTTTTATGTCAATCAAAAAGCCGATCACCTAAATGCAGCCCTCTTCGTATGGTATGAATCGCCAAAAAAGCGATACAATTTGATAACGGATGTGATATTCAACACCTTGAAAGCGGCCGAAAACGGATCCACCAGGAACGATACCATTTTTAAGGCGAGTTCTCTGGATAAAAAAGCCGAGCCGGTTTATTTAAAAGCAAGCGGTGCTGACCGTCCGATGCAGACCTGGCGGCAGACTCAGTTCTTCGTGAAACAGCTTTATTATGTCGGCAGAATCGATAGTATGCAGGCTCCTGATTCTTCTCAAAGAATATTGCCCACACAACGTTTATCCCATACCTTAACCTACACCCGAGATCAGTATAAATTTTTTAGAAATGAGGAGGATGTGTTCGGTGCATTTCCTGCCCTTCCCTCCCAATCCTTTACCCTAACCAATGATTCAACGAAAGTATCAAACTTGAGGAATGAGTTTTCCTATAGTTTTTTCCTTAGACCCAAGGCCTTGAGCTTCATAAAAAATGAACTGAAATTAGATCTGGGAATCCAGAATGATTTATACCATTATGAACAACTGTCCTATAAATCCAATTTTTCTAATACCATGCTCAAAGCCGGCCTGGGATACCGCTTTAGTGATCAGGTCAATATTGATGCTGACTTGAATCAAATTGTTCAGGGAAATAATGCCGGTGATTATTTATACGAAGCCAATACTAGTTTTCTATTGAGTAAATCGATAGGTAGAATCATTCTGGGAGCTTATACCCAGAATAAATCTCCTAAGCAAATGTTTGAACGTGTTGATTATCAATATCATAGCTGGAACAGAAATTTTGAAAAATCAAAAATCAGTAATCTTTCCTTTTTGTATGAAAACATGAAGTATAAACTGGCAGCAAAGGCAGAATATTTTTTAATAGGTAATTACCTCTATTATAGAGAGACTAGTCGCACAAAACAGATCAGTCCTGACCAGCTGGGTAACACGATAAACATGCTGAAAATTAGCCTTTCAAAGGATTTTAAGTTTGGCAAGTTTAACCTTGATAACCATATTGTGTATCAAAAAACCGATTTTCAGGATATTATTCGTACCCCCGAGATCTATACTTATAATAGTTTTTATTATTCAAGCCGATTTTTTAAGGTACTTTATACCAACTTGGGTTTTGATCTTCGTTTTAATACTCCTTTCCAAGCTCCGGCTTATGCCATTAATGTGAGTCAATTTTATAATGACAATAATCCTTTGGAATATTCCACCTACCCTGTAATGGATGTTTGGGTCAGAGCTACCTTGAAGCGGGCAAACCTCTTTCTGAAATATGATTATGTCAATCAGGGTTGGCTTTCAAGAGGGTATTATACCGTCCGGTCTTATCCCATGCAGGATCAATTATTAAAATTTGGAATTAGCTGGAAATTCTATAATTAATTGATTTTAGTACCCAATCACCAATAGGGTTGTGGTTTTAGAAAAATTATAGACTTTGAACCAGCCTTTTGTCCCCCTTTGGAGGGGGACGCGCAGGACCAGAGCGCCGGCAGGGGGAGGATTCCCCCCTATGGTCGGTGTTGTCACCGACCAGCCGAAAGACCTCAAACACCCATCCTCCCCCTACCCTCTCCAAAGGAGGACATGCACAAGGCCCTGGAATCGTGGTGGCAGGCTATCTTAAGGGATAATTTACCGTTTTTTGATCGAACGTTTTATATTCTGAACCTCTTTACTCCTTCATTTTCGGGTAATTGGATATTATTTTTCGGATAATGTCTAATTTTTACGTTTTCTATAGGTATGGCTATTCCTTTTTAAGGTCGTTTTATGTAACTTCGCTCGAAATTATAATTGGAATTTAATTAAGATCAAGCAAATAAGATGGCATTTGATTTGGACATGATCAAAAAGGTTTATGACAACTACGGTTCGCGGATTGCGGCTGCACGTCAAGTTGTGGGTAAGCCACTTACACTAACAGAAAAAATTTTATACGCCCATTTATGGGATGGAAACGCAACAGAAGCCTATAAGCGCGGTGTCACTTATGTTGACTTTGCTCCCGACCGTGTGGCGATGCAAGATGCGACCGCACAAATGGCTTTATTACAGTTCATGCAGGCCGGAAGACCTACTGTGGCTGTTCCTTCGACGGTACATTGCGATCACCTGATACAGGCAAAAATTGGCGCAGACGAAGATTTGGCAACTGCAAACACTCAAAATAAGGAGGTCTATGATTTCCTCGCTTCAGTATCCAACAAATATGGTATTGGATTCTGGAAACCCGGTGCAGGGATTATTCATCAGGTAGTTCTTGAAAATTATGCATTCCCCGGTGGAATGATGAT